>Ga0207640_10000027_pt1 | contig 137684 bp, 133 predicted proteins | sample KBSCornC42_FD_184300 | JGI IMG/M metagenome (GOLD analysis project Ga0207640, IMG submission 184300) | Corn rhizosphere microbial communities from Kellogg Biological Station, Michigan, USA - KBS Corn C4-2 (SPAdes) (version 2) | ecosystem: Host-associated > Plants > Roots > Rhizosphere > Soil ... | reverse complement strand
CTTACCGCAGCGCAGGCGAAGCCGAAGCGGTTTTCAAACGATCGGGGCCCCGGCGCGCAAGCGCTGGGGAATGGGCAGCGGGCTTTGAATCCGCCATTCGTTGGTTCGAATCTAGCCGCCCCAGTTCTATCGGCCGCAATCGATTCAAAGCCCGCTGCCTTACCGCAGCGCAGGCGAAGCCGAAGCGGTTTTCAAACGATCGGGGCCCCGGCGCGCAAGCGCTGGGGAATGGGCAGCGGGCTTTGAATCCGCCATTCGTTGGTTCGAATCCAGCCGCCCCAGTTCTATCGGCCGCAATCGCCCTTCGAGACGCCTTCGGCTCCTCAGGGTGACACACAAGGCCGCGGCGCATAGCAAGGGTGTCATCCTGAGGAGTCGACGCAGTCGACGTCTCGAAGGACGGAGCGATTCGGTCTCGCGTCGTAAGCAGTTCGGATGCCACGTGTCGGCGGAACGCTCCACATCACCAACGGCGATTCGGTGCTGTATCTCTTCCGAAAGGCGGGATTCGTCGGCACGCAGATCGCGTGGCGCGACGTCCTGCACGAAGGGCCGGTTCCGGCCGGTCCGCTCGAAGCGACGAGCGGGATCCGCGCGAAATATCTCGTGGAGCGCGGTTACGGCAACGCGATCAAGATCAATCGCGAGTTCGAGGTCCGCGACGCGACCCTCCGGCGCGCCGGGGAGTTCGACGAGATCGTCCTGTGGTTCGAACACGACCTCTACGACCAACTGCACGTCTTGCAGATCCTCGATACGCTCGCCGGGTCGGAACTCGAACCGGGACGCATCTCGATGGTGCAGAGCGATAACTACCTCGGCATGCTCGACGTCGACGAACTCTCCGCGCTGCTGCCCAAACGCCGAACCGTAACGGAAGGCATCATGGCGTCCGCACGCGAGGCATGGACCGCGTTCACCGGCGCCGATCCTTCGGCGCTCGTTCACTTCACGCGCGAGGAACGATTGGGTTTGCCGTTCCTGCGTCCCGCGTTCGCGCGGCTGTGCGAAGAATATCCGGCGGCCGACGGACTGAGCCGTTCGCAGCGCGGCGCGCTCGAGTCGCTCGCGCGCGGACCCGCGCGCGACGACGAACTGTTCCGCCGCGCGCAGGCGAGAGAAGAAGCGTCGTTCATGGGCGATGCATCGTTCTACGCCGTACTGGGCGAGTTGGCGGCCGCGCCGTCCCCGGCGATCGAAGGCCCGTCCGGCGAACGGACGGCGACGGCGATCGGGCGGCGACTGCTGGCCGGCGACGGCGACTGGCTGGCGACGCAGACGATCGATCGCTGGATCGGCGGCGTGCGCCTCACGGCCGAGAACTGCTGGCGCTACGACGAGCGCGCGCGAGCCTTCGCGAAGAGCGGCGCGTGAGCGCACGCGATCTCCTGGCGACGCTCTTCGAAGCGTGGAATGCGCACGACGCGGTGCGCGCCGCCGCATGCTTCGCCGAGGACGGGATCTATCGCGAGGCGGACGGTTGCGAGGTCGCCGGCCGGGCCGAGATCGGCGGTCATTTCGCGCGGTTCTTCCGTACGGGGCCGCCTTGGCGCTTCGACGTGGACGAGGTCGTGTGCGAGGGCGAGCGAGCGGCCGTCGCCTACCGGTTCGGGGTCAAAGGCCAGGGTGGAGACTGGAGCGAACGCGGTGGGTGTGCCATGGTCCGCCTCAGGGGCGGTCTCGTCCAACTCTGGCACGAGTACCGAGGCTAGGAGCTACGCCATCACGATGTCCCACGACGAACTCAGCATCACGATCTCGACGAAGGATGAAGGCACCACGGTCGTCTTCACGCTCGTCGGCAGCTTGGATATCGCGACCTCTCCGTCCGTGCGAGCCGCATTGCTCCAAGAATCGTCCGAAGGCAAACGCGACGCGATCGTGGATCTGACGCGCGTGGAATTCCTCGATTCGACGGGCCTCGGCGCGCTCATCGGCGCGCACAAGCGCGCGCTCGACAACGGGACGGACGTGCGGCTCGTCGTCAGCGAAGGGCCCATCGCACGTCTGCTCTCGATCACCGGCCTTACGAAGATCTTCGCCATCTACCCCACGCTGAAGGCAGCGCTCGCCGGGACCGACAAGGTCGCGGAACTGGCCTGAATCGGCCGGAAAAGGGGACACATCCAATGCCCCAATACGTCATCGAACGCACCTTGCCGGGCGCCGGCGATCTATCGCAAGACCAACTCCGCGCGATCTCTCAGAAGTCGTGCGGCGTGCTCGCGGAAATGGGTCCGGCCATCTCGTGGGATCACAGCTACGTGACCGGCGATAAGATCTATTGCGTGTACCACGCGGACAACGCAGACCTCGTCCGCGAGCATGCGAAGCAAGGCGGATTCCCCGCCGACAGCGTCGCCGAGGTCAAGACCATCATCAGCCCCGCTACCGCGAGCTGACCCGACCTTCGTAGGCGTCGTCGAGCAGTTCGACGATGTGTCTGACCCGGACCGGCGCTCCATCGCGCAGGCCGGCTTCCAATTGCAGCGTGCAGCCCGGATTGGCGGTGGCGACGATCGTCGCGCCGGTCGCGCGCACGCGATCGCACTTGCGCGTCTGCAGGCGCTTGGCCATCTCCGGCTGGGTGAGGTTGTAGATGCCGGCGCTGCCGCAGCAGACGGCGCTTTCGTCCATCTCCACCAGACGCAGACCGGGGATCTTCGCGAGGAGGCGCCGCGGCGCTCCGGTGACGCGCTGCGCGTGCGCGAGATGGCACGGTTCCTGATAGGTGACGGTGACGTCGAGCGGGTGTTCCGGCGCCGGGATGTCCAGCGCGTCGAGTACTTCGGTCACGTCGCGGACGCGCGAGGAGAAGCGCTTGGCGCGCTCTGCCCAGCCCGGATCGCTCGCGAGCAGTTCGCCGTACTCCTTGAGCGTCGAGCCGCAGCCCGCCGCGTTGACGACGTAGACGTCCGCGTGCGACGCCTCGAACGCTTCGATGTTCTTCTTGGCGAGCGATCGGCCGAAGTCGGCTTCGCCCGCGTGCACGGCGAGCGCGCCGCAGCAGCCTTGCGCCCGGGGGACGACGACCGTGCATCCCGCGCGCTGCAGCACGCGCACCGTCGCCTCGTGCACGTGCGCGAAGGCGACCTGCATGACGCATCCGGCGTGCAGAAACGCCACGGCCTTGGCATCGGGCGTCTCGTAGCGCTGCCCGTCCGGCACGAAGAACGCGTCGCAGATGCGCGGCGCGAGTTCGGCCGCATCGGCCAGTCCGAAGAGCTTCGTCAGGCCGATCGCTTTGGCGAGCGCCTGCAGGCCGGTGCGTTGCGCGAACCGCAGCAGGGCCGCGACGAAGCGCAAGCGCCCGAGATCCACGAACAGCCCGCGCAGCACGTAGCGCCGCAGGAAGGACGTCTTGGCGCTCTGCGTGGGCGATTCGGCGCGTTGGACCTGGGCGCGCGCGTCTTCGATGAGCCGGCCGTAGTGCACGCCGGACGGACAGACCGCCTCGCAGGCGCGGCAGTCGAGGCACTCGGAGACTTGATGGGTGAACCCGGGCGAGAGCAGATCCAGGCGGCCCTCGCCCACGGCCTTCATGAGACTGATGCGGCCGCGCGGACCGGAGGTCTCGGTCATCGTCTCGAGATAGGTGGGGCAGGTCGGCAGGCAGAGCCCGCACCGGATGCATTTGTCGTAGATCGACTCGGCCGGGACGTCGGGCTCTTCGTAGCCGCGGAAGGGCGTATCGATCATCGAGGGTGGCTTCGTTGCGAAGGGTGAATACTCCACTCGTGAGTTCGCACCGCAGCGAGCCGGATCCCGACCTCATCCACGTCAACGTCGCATCGCCGGCGGGCGCGTATACGGTCGGGAATGCCTCGTTCTTCCGCTACATCGTCCGTCTCGCGGAGATGGAATTGCAACTGCCCACCGCCGATCGCGAAGCGCTCGACGTGCTGGCATTGATCCCGCACGCGTTCGACGATGCAGAAGAAGCGGCCCGGCATTCCGGCCGCGGCTGGCGTCTCGTGCCTGCTCGGGGACACCTTGATTGGGCGACGCTCGAAGCGACGCCGCAGCGCCTGCGCTCGGCGCTCGAACGCGCGCATCGGATCCTCTGGGAGAATGCGGCGCGCGCCGGCGTGACGCCGCGCGAGATCGCCGCCATCGAAGTGGAACTCGATCACGTCTACGGCGTGCTGATGCGCGCCGAAGCGGGCGGGTACGCCGTCAACATCTCGTATACGGCCTAGCGTGCCCGAGATCGGTTCGCTCCGACTGACCGGCGCCGGCGGCGAACCGGTTTCGTTCGCGCATACCATCCGTTCGCACGGTCTGGCCTCGCTCAAACCAGCGTCGATCGCCGTCGACGGATCCTACGACGTCGCCCTTCGCGTCGCGGGCGCGCCGCTCGCGCTGACGCTGCGTCCGGACGGCGCCGCGCTTCGCATCCATGCGGCGCGCAAGACGGGCGCGCGCGCGGCGGAAGAAGCGCGGGCGCAAGTGCGCCGGATGTTCCGCCTCGACGACGATCTCGCCGCGTTCTATGCGATGGCGCGCGACGACGAGAGCCTCGCCTGGACAGGCGTCGGCGCGGGACGGATGATGGCCAGCCCCACCGTCTTCGAAGACGTCGTCAAGACGATCTGCACCACGAACTGCGCGTGGTCCGGGACGATCCGCATGGTCGAAGCGTTGGTCGACGATCTCGGCGGCGGCGCGTTCCCCAGCGCCGAGATGATGGCGAAGGCGCGCGAATCGTGGTATCGCGACGTCGCGCGCGCCGGCTATCGCGGCGCGTACCTGCGCGAACTCGCGAAAAGCGTCGCCGACGGCAGCGTCGATCTGGAAGCGCTTCGACCCGCGGCGGGCATGAGCGACGATGCCTGCGAGGAAGCGTTGCTGGCGCTTCCCGGCGTCGGGCCGTATGCGGCCGCGCACGCCATGCAGCTTCTCGGACGCCATCACCGCCTGATCCTCGACTCGTGGACGCGACCGACCTATCTCCGGTTGAGCGGAAAACGGCGTGCGAACGATGCGAGCATCGTCCGCGCGTTCAAGCGGTATGGCGCCTACGCGGGCCTCGCGTTCTGGCTGTACCTCACGCGCGGCTGGCACGCGCCGGACGGGTAGCCCGGAGGACGCGTCCGCGCTTCGGCGGAAGCCGGCAGCATGTCGTGGGCATCCGTCGCACTGTTCTCCCTCGTGTCCGGCAGCGCGCCGGTGACGAGCCCCGCTCCCCTGGCAACGCCTCCGGTCATCGTCACCGTCACCGCGTCGCCGCTCTGTTCGGCTCTGCGATCCGTTGCGATTCCGGTCGGTTACGTGATGCGGCGCAACGACGAAGCGTTCCAGGCGGCCGGTTCGGATCTGGAGATCCTCCGCGAGAACAATCCGACGGCGGGGAAGATGTCGGCGGCGGCCGCGGGAGATCTCCCCGAGACGGTGTCGACCTCGAACACCGCATCGATGACGCACGTCCGGCTCATCGCAAACGCGATCTCGCAGAACCTCATGCTCGCGCGCGCGGCCATCGATCGCTCCTGGCACGATAGCCCCGCCGGAAAGGATCCGAAAGTCGACGCCTTGCGGCAGCGGCTGATCAACCTCCTCGACCTGCAGGACGCGCTCGTAAATCAATTGACGAGCGCGGCCAACAGCTATTTCGACAACGGCGACGGACGCGGCGACGGGAATCCCGTGTTCGCGGCGACGCTGCAGTACCGGGTCTTCGGTGCCGCCGCGGCATTGCGAAAGGCCCTGGAGAAACCCGCCGCCGATGCGCCGGCGGCGGCCGTCGCTCACGACGTCGCGCGTTCCGGCTCGACGGGCGCGATCGTGCGCGAGCTCGGTGCGCAGGAGCGCGCGTTCTCTCGCGAAGCGGTCGCCGACGGGACGTCCTGCGGGATCTGAAGGCTATCGCGCGAGCAGCAGCGCGGCCGTCAGCGCCGGCGCGAGCGTAGCGGCTCCGAAGAAGAAGAACCGCCGCGGCGTCACCACGATCCCCTCGCGCCGCAGCACGACGAGCCAGAGCAGGGTCGCGAGCGAGCCGGTAACGCTCAAATTCGGACCGAGGTCGATGCCGATCGTCGCCGCTGCGAGGAGCGGATGCGGCGCGCCGGCCGATGCCTGCGCGACGAACGCGGCGACGGGGAGGTTGTTCGCGGCATTCGATGCGAGGGCGGCTCCCCAACCGGTCGCGAGGATGCCCGCGCGCGGCGGAAGATGGGCGGTCGCCGCAAGCGCGGCCCGCGCGGCCGAGACGAGCCCGGCGCGGTCCAGGGCGGCGACGATGACGAGCAGCCCGGCGACGAGGGGAACGACGCTCCACGCCGTGTTGGCCGCGACGAATCGCGGAGCCGAACGATCGCCGGCGGCGACGATCAGGACGGTGAGGGCGGCGCATGCGAGCGCCGTATAACCGAGCGGCCAATGCACCGCCGTCGCTACGACGAGCGCTCCGGCCGACAGACCGAGCGACGTCGCGGCGATACGCGAGCGCGGCGTCGAACGCAGCCGGTCCGTCGAGGCACCGATCGGCTCCCGCAACTCTGTGCGGAAGAGTAGAAGCAGAACGGCGAAGGTGATCAGCAGAGCGATCCCGGCGGGAAGCAAAAAGGCGGCGAGCCACGGTCCGAGGCCGGGCGGCGCCGCCCCGTAGATCAGGACGTTGGCCGGGTTGCCTCCCGGCAGGACGAACGAGGCCGCATTGGCCACGAAGGCGCACGCGAAGGCCGCCGGCAGAGCCGAGCCGCCGAGCCGGCGCGCCAAGGCCACCGCGGCCGGCGTCAGGGCGATGACCGTCGTATCGTTCGAGAGCAGGGCGGTCACCACGATGCCGGCTCCGTAGACCAGGGCCAGGGTCGCGAGCCGCGAGCCCGCCGCGAGCCGCTCCGCGTGGCCCGCAAGCCAGACGAAAACGCTCTGCGACCGCGCGGTCTCGGCCAGCGCCAGCACGCCGATCAGAAACGCGTAGACGTTCGCGCCGGCCGCGACGGCGATCCACGAATCCCGGGCGCCGACCGCACCGCAGATCGTCTCCGCGGATGCCCCCGCGACCGCCCAGACCCACTCCGGAACGCGCCAAGGGCGGACGACGATCGCCGCCACGGTGAGAAGAGCGATGGCGATCGGGAGCCAGGACGGATGCATTCGTGCGCTCATTCCCCATGAGGAGGGAGTTTTCCACATCCTCGTGAATATCCACAAACACTGATTTGGTGATACAGAATAGCCTGTGGATTGGAGGGACGCTTGGGGACGACGTGTTCGGTCTATCGGAACGGTGAGGCGGCCCGGCCGGTCACCGACCTTACGGCGATCAGCGACGTGCTGGAAGCGGGCGACGGTTTCGTTTGGTTCGACGCCGTTTCGCCGAGCGCGGCGGATCTGGCGCTGATCCAGGACGAGTTCGGCCTGCATCCGTTGGCGATCGAGGATGCGGTCAAAGGCCATCAACGCGCCAAGATCGACCGCTACGGCGACGGCTGGTTCATCGTCGTGCGCGGCGTTTCGGGCGGCCTCGAAGACCTCACGGTCCACGAGATCGCCATTTTCGCGGGACAGCGCTATATCGTCACCGTCCGATCCGAGCCGGCCTACCCGATGGCCGAGGTGCTGTGGCGCTGGAACCACGACGAGCGGAGCCTGCCGCGGTCGGCGGGGGCACTGCTCTACGAGATCCTCGATACCATCGTCGACGGGTACTCCGAGGTCGGCGAGGCCCTCGAGGATAGGGCCAACGCACTGGACGACGCCCTGCTCGAACGCCGCGAGCACACCGAGGCCACGCTCTTGGAGATCTTCCAGATCGGACGGCGCATCCAGCGCTTCCGGCGCGCCATCGGCCCGATGCGCGACGTCCTCGTCCCGCTCATCCGCGGGGACGCCGAGTTCGTGGAGGCGCTCGAACGACCGTATTATCACGATGTCAACGATCACGTCGAACGAGTCATCGATCAGATGGACGCCGCCAAGGAACTGGTCACCAAGACCCTCGAGGTCCATCTCGGGCTCTCGGCCCATCGCCAGGGCGACGTCAGCCGGCAGCTGACGATCATCGCGACCGTCTTCCTGCCGCTCTCGTTCATCACCGGATTCTTCGGACAGAACTTCGGCTACATGGTCAACGACATCGCGGCGCCGTGGGTCTTCATCGTGTTCGGCCTCGGGCTGCAGGTGGCCACGCTCGCCGTGCTCTTCGCGTACTTCAGGCGCAAGCGATGGCTATAAGGGGACGCTCCGGCGTCGGTGGCGTCGGCATCTCGTCGTACGTCCCGGCCGATCCGACGATCGCGGAGTTCGCCGGCTACCTGCGCTTGGAGCGCGGGCAATCCGCGCGCACCGCCGAGGAATACGCGCGCGACGTCGAGGCGTTCGGCGAGTTCTTGGAGCCGGGTCATCCCAAGACGGCGCCGTTCTTCAAATTGCCGGCCGCGACGACGTCGGACATCCGGCGGTTCGTCATGGAGCTCATGGGGCCGCGGAAATATACGGCCACAAGCGTGCGCCGCAAGATCGCGGCGCTGCGCTCCTTCTTCTCGCTGCAGAAGCGCGAGGGCCGGCGCGCCGACAATCCGGCGCAGGACGTCCCGCCGCCGAAGGCCGCGAAGCGCCTCCCTCAGGTGATGAGCGAGGCGGAAGTCGGAAAGCTCTTGCGCACGCGCGTCGCCGGGAAGAGCGATTCGCAGCGGCTGCGCAACGCGGCGATCATGGAACTGCTCTACGCCAGCGGAATCCGTCGCGCCGAGCTGGTCGGCCTCAACGTGAGCGACGTCGATATCGAGCGACGCACGATGCGGGTCCTGGGCAAGGGCGACAAGCAGCGCATGGTCTTCATGAACGAGGCCGCGGCGTCGGCGATCCGCGCCTACCTGGGGACCCGACCGAGGTCCGCGGACGAAGCGCTCTTCCTTTCGAATCGCAAGACGCGGCTCTCGCATCGTCAGGCGTGGGTGATCTTCCGCGAATTCGCCCAGCTCTCGGGGCTGAACAAACACGTCACGCCGCACGTGATGCGCCATTCCTTCGCGACCCATCTGCTGGAGAACGGCGCCGACATCATGACGATCAAGGAACTGCTCGGCCACGAGAGCCTCTCGACGACGCAGATCTACACCAACGTCTCGCTCGAACACATGCGGCGCAGCTACGAAGAGGCCCACCCCCGCGACCGCGAAAAGAACCGGTAGATGCTACGAACGACGCTTCTTCTTCTCACCGTCGCCCTGGCCGGGTGCGGTTCCGCGCCTCCGTACTACTCCTTCACCCAGGACCTGCCGGCGCATGCGGCGCTCTCGATCCGGACGACCGGCACCATCAACGCGTACAAGCCGGCGATCGGTCAGGACCGGATGCTGCTGACGCTGGAGCCGAGCGGCCCGCCCGCCGCGATCCCTTCGCCGCGACTCGCGCGCGCCGGCGATGCGTACTCCTACGCGATCGACTACGGCACGTCGCTGCTCGCGCGGATCCCGGACGGCGTCGTCCTGGATGTGGCCAGTTCCGGCGGCGATGTGAACGTCACGGACATCAACGGACCCGCGACCGCCTACGCGCGCGCGGGCGACGTCAAGGTGATGGTCCCCGGCTACGCGCAGGCGAGCGCGGGCGCGGGCAACGTGACCGTGTTCATGGGCGCGACGACCTGGCCCGGCACGCTCAAGTTCGGCACCGGGACCGGCGACGTCGAGGTCTGGATCAACGCGACCGCGCACTTCAACGTCCGCATGCATACCGATCGCGGCACCATCTTCGACGATTTCGGCCTGACCGGCACGTCGAAGGGCGACGCGGAGACGATCGTCGGCACCGTCGGCGGCGCGACCGGGCAGGGCATCGACATCGAAGTGCGCGACGGCAGCATCCGCCTTCTCCAACTCAAACCGCAGGTCTAGACGTCGTGAAGATCGCCGTCACCGGCTCGAGCGGAACCATCGGCAAGCCCCTCTGCGCGGCGCTCGCGCGACGGCATACCGTCGTCGGGATCGATATCGTGGGGGCCGACGTCGTCGCCGACGTGCGCGATATCGACGCGATGGAAGGCGCCTTCATCGAGTGCGATGCGGTCGTCCATCTCGCCGGCGTCGTCGCCGTCCACGCCGACTGGGAATCCGTCTCGGGGGCGAACATCGGCGGGACCTATAGCGTCTTCGAAGCCGCGCGGCGCGCCGGCGTGCGCCGCCTGGTCTTCGCCAGTTCGAACCACTGCGTCGGCTACAATGAAGTGGAGAGCGCGCCCGCGATCTACCGGCCGGGATTCGGCCGCGTCGTCGGCGTCGAGGATCCGTATCGCCCCGACGGACTCTACGGCGTCTGGAAGGCCTTCGGCGAGGTCCTCGGCCGCTATTACAGCGATGCGTTCGGCATGCTGGTCGCCAACGTCCGCATCGGCTCGATAACGGAGGCCGACGATCCGAAGGACGAGAGCGTCCGCGAGTCGAGCGGCTGGCTCGGCCTGAGCGACGACGAGAAGTTCGCGCGGTACGCGGCGACCTGGATGTCGCAGCGCGATTTCGCGCGACTGGTGGAATGCATCCTGGAGAGCGACGTCCGCTTCGCGACCGTCTACGGCGTCGGCGATAACGCGACGCGTTTCTGGGACTTGGAACCGGGCCGGGCGATCTTCGGCTTCTGGCCGGAAGACGGGACGCGCTAGAGCCGGACCTCGACGCCGAACTCCACCACGCGGTTCGGCGGGAGCATCAGCGAATCGGTCAGCGGCCGAGCGTTGCGGATCAGCCACTTGTAGACGTTCAGCTCCCACGCGCGCATGTGGTTTCCGCCGTCCGCGGCGGCGTAGATCTTCGGACTGGCGAGATAGTACGTGACGTTGCCGGTGTCGATGTTAGGCCGGCGCTTGTGCAGCTGCCGCAGGATGTCGGCGATCGTGGCGCTCTGCATGAACCCGTAGTTCGCGCGGACGCGGATCAGGCGCGGCGCGAGCTCCTCGACGTCGATGCGGTCGAACGCGGCGACCTTCGGTCGCGGAACGTTGCGGATCGTCAGCAGGACGATCGTGTCGAAGACGATGTGGTCCTTGAGCCACTTGTGCTTCATCACGAACGGGATGCCGCCTTCGAAGGCCGGCGTGAGGAAGACGGCGGTGCCGCCCGCGCCGTCTTTGGAGAGACGGGCGTCGGTGACGAACCGGTCGACGGGCATGGTATGGGCCGTCAGCTGTTTCATCATGCGTCTGCGTCCGCGATTCCACGTCGTGAAGAGCGCGAGCACGAACGCGGCGATGACGATCGGCAGCCACGCGCCCGAGACGATCTTCAGCAGGTTGCCGGCGAGGAACGGGATGTCCCAGACCAGGAACAGCGCGACGAGCGGCACGACGACGCCGAGGCTCCAGCCCCGCACGCGGCGCGCGTAGACGCCGAAGCATATCGTGGTCGCGAGCATGGTCACCGTCACCGCGAGACCGTACGCGGCGCCGAGCGCGGCGGAGGAACGGAACGCGAGCACCAGTGCGATGCAGCCGATCGCGAGGAAGGCGGTGATCGCCGGCACGTAGATCTGCCCTTCGTGATGTTCCGACGTATGCACGATGCGGAAGCGCGGACAGTAGCCCAGTTGCGTCGCCTGCTGGGTGATCGAATAGATCCCGGCGATGAGCGCCTGCGAGGCGATCACCGTCGCGACCGTCGCCAAGACGAGCTCCGGGACGAGCAGCGAGCGCGGGAAGAGCGCGTAGAACGTGTCGCCGGTACTTCCGGTCGCGAGCGCGACGGCGCCCTGACCGAAATAGTTCAGCACCAGCGAGGGCAGGACGAGGACGTACCACGCGATCGCGATGGGCTTCCGGCCGAAGTGCGCGAGATCGGCATAGAGATCCTCGACGCCGGTCACGCAGAGCACCACCGCGCCGAACACGAACAAGCTCTGCGGGCCGTGACGCGCGAAGAACGCGATGCCCCAGGTCGGAGAGAGCGATCCCAGCACGGCGGGATTGCGCGCGATGCCCATGGCGCCGAAGATGCCGAGCGTCAGGAACCAGAGCACCATCACGGGGCCGAACATCATCCCGAGGCGGCCGGTGCCCTTCTTCTGTACCAGGAAGAGCGCGACCAGGATCGCGATGGTCAGCGGTACGACGTACGGGGAAGCGGCGTTCGTCCAGACGCCGAGCCCTTCGACCGCGCTCATCACCGAGATCGCCGGCGTGATCATGCCGTCGCCGTACAGCATCGCGGCGCCGGCCAGCGCCACCATGGCGAGCGGGAAGAGCATGCTCGGAAAGCCCGACTCTCCGGGCGGCGAGAGACGGCCCAGCAGTGCGAGGATGCCGCCCTGACCGTCGTAGTCCGCGCGAAGGACGAACGTCACGTATTTGACGCACACCACTACCACGAGCGCCCAGAAGATCAGCGAGAGGATGCCGTACACGTTGGCGGGATCGACGGCGACCGGATAGTCGCCGCTGAGCGACTGTCGAAACGCGTAGAGCGGGCTGGTGCCGATATCGCCGAAGACGACGCCGAGCGCCGCGAGCGCGAGCGGGGCTAGCGGCGAAGGTTTCGCCGGCGTCTCGTGCGCCATCGGCCCTACTGCTTGCGGGCGGCCGCGAGCAAGGACTCGCGTGCCTTGATGAGCCGCACGATCGCCTCGTTATAGGGCGTCGCGACGCCGGTGCGCCGGCCCGCGGCGACGACCGCGCCGTTGATGTGATCGATCTCGCTCGGATGTCCCGACTCCAAGTCGAGCGCCATCGAGCTCTTCGCATCCGCGCCGTGCGAGATGACCTCGGTGACGTACTGCCACGGATTGGGGAAGGGCAGGTTGATCTTGAGCGCCGCCGCGACGGAGGCGGCCTCTTCCGCGATCGCCTCGGCGAGGCGCGAGGCGTTGGGATCCGTGACGATTGCGCCGGCGTCGCAATCGAGCAGCGCGCTCACCGCGTTGATCGCGCAGTTGGCGACGAGTTTACCCCAGAGATGGGGGCGGATGTCGTAGACCACCGAGGTGCGCAAGCCGCTGTGCGAGAGCAGGTCCGCGACCGCGCGCGAGGTCGCCGGCGACGCGCCCGCCGATCCTACGAGGGTGGTGCCTTCGCCGGAGCTGCGGACGCGGCCGCGCTTGACCGTGAACGACGATTCCGTGGTGATGCCGAGCACCACCGGAACGGCGCCGCCGAGCGCCGTCTTGATCGCATCCTCGTTGCCGACGCCGGTCTGCAGCGAGACGACCGGGGTCGCGGGATTCAGTTCTCCGGCGAACGGGCGCAGCGCGCGCAGCGTGTCGACCGCTTTGACGAACAGGAAAAGCATCGACGAATCGAACAGATCCGCGGGCCTGCGCGCGATCGCGACCTTGCGCGGCTTGGCATCGTTGACGGAGAGCCCGTCCTTGCCGATCTTCTCCAGCAACTCGGCGTTGCTGTCGAGGATCGTCACGTCCCCGAGCTTCGCCAGGTGAAAACCGAAGAGCGTTCCCATCGCCCCGGCGCCGATGATCCCGACTTTGGGCCTGCTGCCGTCCATTATGTAAGACCTTCGCTCACGGTCGGGGGCAAGCCTTGACAGAGCCCGGCCGACCTGGTAGCCTCGGGAGCAATCGTGAACCGCCAAACCACTACGACCACCTCGACTATCGCCATTACGCGCTCGCGTATCGGTGCGGGGAACTCGTAGGCTTTTTTCGGATCACCTGTAGCTTACGAACCCCGCGCCGAACGGCGCGGGGTTTTTTGTTCGTCCGGAGACGACGCGGAGGGCTCGACCCATGAACACGATCTGCAGCGATTGCTCGGCGCCGGTAGCGGCGACGGCCACCGCATGCGCGTGCGGCGGCGTGCCGGCCTTCGAACCCGCCGCTCCCAGGATCGATCCGGCCGGATTCAAGCGCGCGCTGCGCGACCGGCGCGCGAGCTGCGAACCGCTGTTCCGCAGCGGCGTCTGGCGCTTCTCCGAAGTGCTTCCGTCCGTGCCCGCCGAGGCGATCGTCACCCTGGCCGAAGGCGGCGTACCCGTCTACGAGAGCCCGCGCGGTGCCGCTCGCGCCGGAGTCGGCCGGCTGGGCTACCTGCATCTCGGGATGAACCCCACGGGTTCGTTCAAGGATCTCGGGATGACGGTCGCCGTTTCTGCGGCGAAAGCGGCGGGCGCGACGGGCGTCGTCTGCGCTTCCACGGGCAACACGGCGGCGTCGATGGCGGCTTACGCCGCGCGCGCCGGCCTGGACGCCTACGCCCTCGTGCCCGGCGGCAAGATCAGCGGCGCGAAACTGGCGCAGATGCGCGACTACGGCGCGAGGGTCGTTCCCGTCGACGGCTCGTTCGACGACGCGTTCGAGAAACTCGCGAGCGTCGGCGACGGCAGACTCGCCGTCGTGAACTCGACGAATCCGTATCGGATCGAAGGACAGAAATGCGCCGCATATCTGCTCTTGGAGCAGCGCGACTGGAACGTGCCCGATTGGGTGGTCCTGCCGGGCGGAAATCTCGGCAACGCGAGCGCCTTCGGCAAGGGCTTCCGCGAGGCGCTCGCGCTCGGCCTGATCGATCGCCTGCCGCGCATCGCCGTCGTGCAAGCGGCCGGCGCCGCGCCGTTCGCGCGCCTCTGGGAGCGCGGCGGAGAACTCGTCCCGGTCGTGCCCAGGACGGCGGCCAGCGCGATCGCCATCGGCAATCCGAAATCGTGGCGCAAGGCGCTCCAGGTCCTGCGCGAGACCCGCGGACTCGCGCTCGCGGTCGACGATGCGGCGATCCTCGATGCGAAGGCCAGTATCGGCGCCGAGGGTATCGGCTGCGAACCCGCGTCCGCAGCGTCGCTGGCCGGCGTTCTCGCGCTGCGCGCTGCGGGCACGATCGGGCCGGACGACGACGTCGTCGCGGTCCTCACCGGCCACACGCTCAAAGACCCCGACGCCATCGTCGCCCATCGCGATCGCGCGGAAGCACCGGAGGCTCGTCGTGCCGCAGCCGTTTGAGGGTTTCTCCGTCAGCGTTCCGGCGACGAGCGCGAATCTCGGACCGGGTTTCGACGCCGTCGGCATCGCCCTCGGGCTGCGCATCCGCGCGCGGATCGAACCGGCTCGCGCGTTCGAACTGCGATTCGAACCGGGCCCGCAGGCGCCGACGCGCGCGGGCCTGGGCGAAGCGATCGTGCGGGCGATGGAGCGCGTCGCACCCGGACTGCCGCGCGCGCGGATCGTGGTCGAGAACCGGATCCCGCTCGGGAAGGGTCTCGGTTCGAGCGCCGCCGCCGCCGTGCTCGGCATCGCCATCTCGGCACGCGTCCGCGGCATCGCCCTGCCCAAGGCCGCGGCCGCACGCCTGGCTTCGGAGATCGAGGGCCATCCCGATAACGCGTTGCCCGCCGTCTTCGGCGGTGCCGTGATCGCCTCGTCGCACGAGCGTTTCGGCTACGTGCGCGTGCCCCTGAACCGCGAACTGCGCGCCCTCGTGGTCGTCCCCGCGTTCGACCTCGCGACGGACGCGTCGCGCGCGCTGCTGCCGGAATCCTACGATCGTGCGGACGTCGTGTTCACGGCGCAGCGCGCGGCGCTGCTCGGCGCTGCGCTGGCATCGGGATCGTGGAACGAGCTGCGCGCCGCCATGTGCGATCGCATCCACCAGCCCTTCCGGGCTCCGCATATCCCGGGTATGGAGGCCGCGCTCGAACAGCGTTCGCGCTATCTCCTCGGCGTCGCGATCTCCGGTGCGGGACCGAGCGTGATCGCCCTGATGCGCGCCGGCTCGCCCTGGCGCGACGCCGCCGAGAAGCTCCGAGGCTGCTTCTCGCGGGCCGGCGTGGCGTCCGAGGCGCTTCACCTCGCCATCGGCGGACGAGGAGTCGCGGCATGAAACGGACGGTAGGAATCGCCCTGCTCGGCTGCGGTACGGTCGGCGCAAGCGTCGCCGAACGGCTGCTGGCGGGCGACGCGATGCTCTTCGATCGCACGGGCATGCACTACGAACTGCACGGCATCGCCGTCCGAGCGGCCGGCAAGGTCCGGCCGGCGAGCGTTCCCGCGCAGCTCTTCACGCTCGACGCCGCACGGCTCGTGGACGACCCGGACGTCGACGTCGTCATCGAATGCATCGGCGGCGCGGACGCCGGCGCGGACGTCGTGGAGCGGGCGCTGGCGCGCGGCAAGCACGTCGTGACCGCGAACAAGGATCTGATCGCGACGCAGGGCCCGCGCCTCCACGCCTTGGCCGCATCGCGCGGCGTCGCATTGCGATACGAGGCCGCCGCGTGCGGCGCGATCCCCGTCGTGCGCGCGCTCGGCGAATCGCTCGCGGGCGACGAAGTGCTCGCCATCGCCGGCGTGATGAACGGCACGTGCACGGCGATCCTTTCCATGATGGAGGAAGGGTGCGGTTACGAAGACGCGCTCGCCGAAGCGCAGCGGCTGGGTTACGCCGAAGCGGATCCGACGAGCGACGTCGAGGGCTACGACGCGGCGCACAAACTCGCGCTTCTTCTCCAGCTCGGATTCCGCGAGGCGGTGGTCTCGCCGCGGATCGCGCGGACGGGGATAGCGGGCGTCGCCAAGCGCGACATCGCGCACGCGCGGATGCGCGGATATCGCATCCGCCTGGTCGCCGCCGCCGCGCGCGATCGCGACGGGACGTTCGCCGAGGTCGCCCCCGTGCTCGTGCCGGAATCGCATCCGTTCGCGCGGACGCGCGGTCCGGAGAACGTCGTGCGGGTCGTCGCGCGCGACGCGGGTCCGATGCTGATGAGCGGGCTCGGCGCCGGCGGCGCGGCGACCGCATCGGCGGTCATGGGCGACGTCGTAGCGACGCTGCGTTCGATCGCGGAGCAGCAGAACTTCGGCCTCCGCGCGCGACTGGACGCCTTCGCCGCACCCGGCGAGATCCGGCCGTTCTTCGACCGCTTCGCACGCGACACCGACCTGCCGGCCTATCCGCTCTGGCAAGACGACGTGCCGAAAGCGCGCTCGCCGCGGCGGAACGCCGTCTCGGGCTGTTAGGCGGGACTAGCCGCTCGTCAGAACTGCAGTTGCAGGCCGTAGGTGTTGCGCCGTTCGGCATGCGTGATGTCGCGCTCGCCGTAGAACAGCTGGACGCCGTGCGTGACCGGCAGGTTCCCGTACAAATCGAGCGTCGGATGACGCGGATCGTAGAACCGGCCTTCGAGACCGAAGAAGCGCTGGTTGTACTGGCCGATCAAGCCCAGGCGCGAGTACATGAATCCGCCGCCGACGCGGATGCCGCCGCCCATCGATTGCAGGACGTAGGCGTTGCCGGTCTGGTGCGGGCCGCCGATGTCGCTCATGCCCAAGACGATGCTGGTCGGCGAATAGGGGAGCAGCACGACGTTGGCGTCGGAGAGCGGACCGCGGTCATTCGAGAGCAGCGGCGCGCTGCAGCACGCCCGCTGGGGGCTGAGGCCGCCGACGCGCAATTGAACGCCGACGAAGTTCTTCACGAGGCTGCCGATGCTGAACTTCTTGCCCGATCGCGGGGAGGCGACGGGGTAGGGCGCCGCGCCCGGAAGCGGGGATCCGCTCGAGACGGGCGTGCAGTCCGTGTCGACGCCCGCGACGCACGACGTGCCCCCGAAGTTGCCGAGGATCGACTTCGTCCGCTGCATCGTCGCGTCGAGGTTCGCGACGGTATCGCGGAGCTGTTCCTGCGTCTGCGGATTTCCGGTGATGGTGCGCAGGTCTTTGGTGAGGTCCGAGATCGTCTGCGTCGTGTCCGCGATGTTCCGCGTCGTCGCGATCAGGGAGTCGTGCATCGATTTGTTGGTCGCGAGCGACTGCAGCGACTGCGTCGACTTGTTCAGCGAGACCGACATCTGGTCGAGTTGGGCGAGGATGTTGTCGACCCGGCCCGTGTTCCCGCTGACCGTCTTGTTGAGCGAGTCGGTCAGGGCGACGACGTTGGCGGATGCCAGTTGCGCTTGCGCGGCGATGTCGCCGACGGCGTGGTTGGCGGTGTTGGTGAGCGAGTTCGCGCTCGCGAGCGTCTGCTGCAGCGTGTCGAGGAGGCGCGGTTCGCGCCGCTGCAGATCGGTCAGCATCGCGTCGAGGCGCCGGATCTCGCCCTGACCCTGCTCGAGCAGGTCGGCGACGGTCGCGGAGTTCTCGCCCTGCGGCTGATCGGCGATCGGCAAGACCTGCCGTTCCCACGGCGAGGGCGTCGGAACCGGGAAAGCGCCGGGCTTGGGCGGCACGACGAGCAGGTTGGGGCTGCCCGTGAGCGGCGCCTGGATCAGGAACTTCGAACCGCGCGGGATGTCGACGTCCTGGCCGACGGCCATCGTCACGTCGACCGTGTTGTCGGGCAGCAAGATGATGGAGTCGACCGTGCCGACGGTGACGCCCGAGAAGAACACCAGCGACCCGCTCTGCAGGCCGGCGGCGGACTGGAAGTGGACGCCCATGCGATAGCCGGAATGTCGCGTGCCGTAGTCCGTTATGACGTAGAACACGCCGAACAGCAGCAGCATCGCGAGCGCCGCGAAGAGTCCGACTTGAGCCTGCTTGGTCATGTGTGTTCTCTATACGCCTTTCGTCTCTGGTTGCCCTTACGGCGATCCGGGGGCCCCGCCGAAGCGGAGGGCGCGGGGCCATCGGCCGGAGCGCCTTTTCAACGATGGGGCCCCGTTTCGGGCGAAGCCCTAAATGGGAATGGGGCCTACTTCGGAGCCCTCTAGGAATTGTTGGACGATGGGGTTGGGCGAGCGCTTGATCTCGTCCACCGTGCCGTAGGCGATGATCGCGCCTTCGAAGAGCATCGCGACGTAGTCGGCCATCATGAAGATCGACTGCAGGTCGTGCGAGATGACCACGGCGGTGCCGCCCAGCTTCTGCCGGAGACGGACGATCATATCGGTGATGAGGTGCGTGACGATCGGATCCAAGCCGGTCGTCGGCTCGTCGTAGAGCACGAGATCGGGCTTCGTCACGATCGCTCGCGCGAAGCCGGCGCGCTTGAGCATGCCGCCCGAGAGTTCGCTCGGCATGTTGTCGTACGTGTGCGCCAGGCCGACCGAATCGAGGGCGTCTTCCACGATCTGCCGGATCTCGGCCTCGGGCAGCGCGGTGTTCTCGCGCAGCGGCAGACCGACGTTCTCGCCGATCGTCAGCGAGTCGAGGAGCGCGGCGAACTGGAAGCTGAGCGCGATCTTGCGGCGGATGTCGACGAGCCGGTTCTCGGGCGTGTGGCAGATGTCGGTCTCGCCGATGTAGACGTGCCCCTCGTCGGGCTTGCGCAGGGCGTCGAGCAGCCGGAGGATCGTGGATTTCCCCGCGCCGGAGAGGCCGATGACGCACGTGATCGCACCCTCGACGATGTCGAGCGTGCAGTTCTTCAAGACGACCTTATCGCCGTAGTAGAGCGAGACGTCGTCGAGGCGTGCGTACGGCTTGCGATCCAATCAGTGCGTTCCGTAGAGCATGTACGACATGATGAAGTTCGTGACGAAGATCAGGATGATCGACGTGACGACCGCTCCCGTGGTCGCGAGGCCGACGCCGGCCGCACCACCGCGCGTCTTGAGCCCCTGATAGGCTCCGACCAGCGCGATGATGATGCCGAAGACGACGGATTTGAAGAGCCCTTTGACGACGTCGGGGAAGCCGATCGTCTGCCGCGCCGAGGAGACGAAGTCGGCGTATCCGATGTGCGCGTACGTATTGGCGATCCACATGCCGCCCAGGATGGAGATCACGTCGGCGAAGATGGCCAGCAGCGGGAGCATGATGATCATCGCGAGCAGGCGCGGCACCACCAGGTACCGGACCGGCGGCAGACCCATGGACGTGAGGGCCTCGATCTGCTCGGTCACCACCATCGAGCCGATCTCGGCGGCGATGGCCGCGCCGACGCGCCCGGCGACCACGACGGCCGAAAGCATCGGACCCAGTTCGCGGACGGCCGTATAGGCGACCGCGCCGCCGACGAGGCTGCCGACGCCGTACTGCACGGCTTGGTTGGCGGACTCGAGCGAGAACACCATGCCCGTGAAGAGCGAGGTGAGCAGGACGATGATGAGCGACTGCACGCCGAGCAGATAGCACTGCGAGATCGTCTCGCCGAAACGGATCCGTAGCCGTGCGATGAAGCCGATCGACTCGCCCGCGAGTTCGGTGATGCCGCCCGCGTATTCGAGCGTCTCGACGGTGCCCTTGCCCAGGCCCTCGAGCATCTTCACGCGCGCAACCCCTCGGCGAGCGCGTCCAGGTCGGCGAGGACGCCGCCCGTCGCTTCGACGCGCTTCACCGCGACGCCGCGTTCCGCGGCCAGATTGAATACGACCTGATTGGCGTGTTCCAGGCGTTTGTCGACGTCGCGCAGATGGCCGCGCGCCTCGCGCTCGAACGGCGCGAAATACCGACGCACCGCGTCTGCATACGCGCGGACGGCGGCGGGACCGGGACTTCCGGCGGCACACGCCGCTTCGATCTCGCGCTGGGCCGCGAGCATGGCTCTATCGGTGACATGGAACGCACCGACCCGTTCGACGAACCGGCGCAGCGACTCTTCGTCAACCGCCATGGGTCGGGACTTTCAGCCCAGCCGCTTCGAGCGCCTCGCGCTGGGCGTCGAACAGCCGCACGATCCCCGCTTCGGCGAGCGCCAGCAGCATGTCCAGTTGTGCGCGATCGAACGGCGTCGCTTCGGCGGTACCTTGGACCTCGACGAACTTGCGCGCCCCGGTCATCGCGACGTTCATGTCGACGTGGGCCTTGCTGTCCTCGTCGTAGGCAAGATCCAGCAGCGGCAGGCCGTCGACGATGCCCACGCTCGTCGCGGCGATGGCGTCGATGAGCGGCCACTTCTTGCCCGCCGGGTCGAACGTCTTTCCGAGCGCGAGCGCCAGGGCGACGTAGGCTCCCGTCAGCGCCGCCGTGCGCGTGCCGCCGTCCGCCTGCAGTACGTCGCAGTCGACCAGGAGCGATCGTTCCCCGAGCTTCGCGAAGTCGACGACGGCGCGCAAGGCGCGGCCGATGATCCGCTGGATCTCGTGCGTGCGCCCGCCGACCTTGCCTTTGGTGGATTCGCGCTGCGTGCGTTCGCTGGTGGCGCGCGGGAGCATCGCGTATTCGGCGGTGACCCAGCCCGTGCCGCGCCCGCGCATCCACGGCGGCACCTTCTCCTCCAGCGTCGCGGCGCAGAGCACGCGCGTGTCGCCGACGGTGATGAGCGCGCTGCCCTCGGCCCATTTGAGCACTCCGGTCTCGATCGTCACGGGGCGAAGATCGCCGGGCCCGCGGCCGTCGCTGCGGATCATTCGACGGTGACGGTCTTGGCGAGATTGCGCGGCTGGTCCACGTCTTTGCCTTCGAGGTCGGCGATGTGATAGGCGAGCAGCTGCAGCGGGATGACGTTGACGATCGGCGAGAGCAGTTCGTCGACCTTGGGCACCCAGAAGACGTGATCGGCGATGGCCTTGGCCTCTTCGTCGCCGTGATTGGCGACGACGATGACCGGCGCTTCGCGCGCTTTCGATTCCGAAAGGTTGGAGAGGATCTTGTCGCGCACGCGGCCGTCGGTCATCACGCCGACGACCGGAACGGTCGAGTCGAGCAGCGCGATCGGCCCGTGCTTCATCTCGCCGGCGGCGTAGCCCTCGGCGTGGATGTACGAGATCTCTTTGAGCTTGAGCGCGCCCTCGAGCGCGGTCGGGAAGTTGATATAGCGTCCGAGGAAGAGCACGCTCGTGGCCTTGCGCATCGTCCGCGCGATCTTGCGGATGTCGTCGCTCGTGTCGAGCACGACGTCCACGGCGGCCGGGAGCAGTTTGAAGTCCTCCGCGATCTTGCACAGACGCTCCGGCGGGGTCGTGCCGCGGACGCGCGCCAGGTAGAGCGCGAAGAGCGTGATCGCGGTGACCTGCGAGACGTACGTCTTGGTCGCCGCGACGCCGATCTCGGGTCCGCCGCGCGTGAAGAGCGTTCCGTCCGCGACGCGCGTCAGGTGCGAGCCGAGCACGTTGCAGATGCCGAGCACCGCCGATCCGGCCTGCTTGGCGATCTTGACCGCCTCCATCGTGTCGGCCGTCTCGCCCGACTGCGACATCGCGATGGTGAGCGCCGTCGGATCGATGACCGGATCGCCGTAGCGGAACTCGCTGGCCAGTTCCATCTCGACCGGAAGATGCACGAGCGAGCGCAGCAGGTACATGCCGACCATGCCGGCGTGATACGCCGTGCCGCATCCGGTGATCGCGATCTTGCTGATGGAGCGGAGATGATCGTCGGAGATCGATCCGAGCTGGCCCTCCAGGGTTACGTCGCCGTTATCGGCGACCCGCTCGGCAAGCGTCTCTTTGATGACGGACGGTTGTTCGAACGTCTCCTTCAGCATGAAGTGCTTGTAGCCGCCCTTCTCTGCCGAGGTGGCGTCCCAGGTCACGTGCTGGACGGCGCGCGCGATCGGCGCGCCGCGGTAATCGGTGAGGGAATACCCGTCGCGTCCGACGACGACCATCTCGCCTTCCTGGAGGATGATCTGCTTGCGCGTGTACTGGAGGATGGCGGGCGTATCCGACGAGACGAACATCTCGCCCTCGCCGACGCCGACGATGAGCGGCGACGCGCCGTTGCGCGCGAAGATCAGATGTTCGGGATCGTCGGACGAGATGACGCCGAGCGCGTAGGCCCCGACGACGTCGGCCAGGGTCGCGCGGACCGCGCCGACCAGGTCGCCGGGACGCGCCGCGTAGTGCGTCTCGATGAGGTGCGCCAGCACTTCGGTATCGGTCTCGGACGTGAACGTGTGCCCCTGCTCCGCGAGCCGTGCGCGCAGGGGGGCGTAATTCTCGATGATGCCGTTGTGGATGACGGCGATCTTCCCCGAGCAGTCCATGTGCGGGTGGGCGTTGGCGTCGCTCGGGCGCCCGTGGGTCGCCCAGCGGGTGTGACCGACGCCGACCTTGCCCGCGAGCGATTCGCCGTTGCGCAAGCGCTCCGCCAGCCGTGCGAGCTTGCCCTCGGCCTTCGATCCGGTGAGGTCGCCGACGGCGTCGATGACGGCGATGCCCGCCGAATCGTAGCCGCGATACTCGAGCCGGGAGAGCGAGTCGAGGATGATCGGAACGCTATCGCGCTCCCCGATATAGCCGATGATGCCGCACATGCCGGCGTTCGTTCTCCGTTACTTGATGCCGTCTTTGGTCCGGGTGTAGGGGATCAGCCCCTCGGCGATCTCGTCGAGCGCGATCGAGACCGGCTTGTTCGGATTGATGTCGGTCTTGTCGACGAGCGGTTCGCTCGTGAAGAATTCCCGGCGATCCGCCGCGGGCTGCTGCTGGACGCGCACCCAGTTGTTGAGCTGGCGGGCGCGCTTCGTCGCGATGTTGACGAGGCTGAACTTGGAGTCTGCGTGCTGCAGCAGGCGATCGAGGTCGCCGAAGACGGTCTTCTTGCTCATTTACGAATGTTCTACCTTATGAAGAGTGTCATCGCCGTAGCGATGGATGCGGAAGCGCTCCGCGTTGAGGATGGCTTCCAGGTCGCGGACGGCGTCTTCCGACCGCTGCTGTTCGTTGATCACGATGTAGTCGAAGCTCCGGATGAACTGGACTTCGTTGTGCGCGATGGCCAGGCGTCCGGCGATCTCCTCGTTCGTCTCCGTGCGTCGCGCGAGCAGGCGTTCGCGCAGATGCGAGAACTTGTCCGGCAGCAAGAAGATCAAGACCGCATCCGGGAACGTCTCCTTGATCGCCAAGGCGCCGTTGACTTCCGGCTTCATGATCAGGTCCCAACCTTCGGCCAGCGTCCGTTCCACGAAGTCGCGGGGCGTGCCGTAGAGGTTGTCGTTGTATTCGCGCCACTCGAGAAATCCCGAACCCTCGCGGCGGCGCAAGAACTCCTCGCGATCGAGGAAGAAATAGTGTTCGCCTTCGACCTCGCCGTCGCGCGGTGCGCGCGTCGTCGCCGAGACGGAGTAGCGCAGACGTGCCATGCGTGCGCGCAGCGCGTCTACCAGCGTATCTTTCCCGGCCCCCGACGGGCCGGAGACCACGAAAAGTAAACCCGGTCCGTGAACCACCGATGCTCCTGTGTGGGTGAACGCGTTGGGTTCCGGCCCGCCGTCCTCTCTCCCTGGCAAAGCGACAAAGGTCATAATCGACAGACCTCGCGCTTCATCGCGTCCATCAGGCCCGGATCCGCTGGCGCGCGCGCCGGCCGTTGGTAGGCGACGCTGGTCGCGCCCTCGGCGCGGACGGTGAAGGCCAGGAGCAAGACGTCGCCACCTTTGAGGGTGTAGGTCGCCAGGCCGGCGAGGGCGGGGCAATCCGGATAGGGCGCGCTGCTCGCGAATCGCGCGCCCGGGTGCTGCAGCACCACGTCGACCGTCGACTGCGAAGCATAGGCCTTCAGATCGCCGTCGAACGGCTTGGTCTGCACCGCGTAGGTCTGGCCGTCGGGGACGTGCGGCGACGAGGAGCAGGCCGACGCGAGCGACCAGGACGCGAGGACGGCCACGCGAAGGGCGATGCGGATGCTCATACGAGCGCTTCTTCCATGTTGACCGACTGGCTCCTGATACGCCGCGCCGCAGCAGAACTGCGGGAGCGGTTCGCCGGCGCGCGCGTCCGCGACGTCGGTCGCTTGGCCGACGGCCGGACCGCGATCGCTCTCTGGCGCAGGGGCGAGGAGTCCCTGCTCTGCCTCGACCCCTTCGGAACGCCGCCGTTGATCACGATAGAACCGGGCGAACTGCCCGTCCAAGCGGAGCCGGGATTCGTGCGCGCGCTCGGCGCGGCATTGCGACAGACGGCATTCCTGGACGCCCGGACCCGTCGCGGGGACCGCCTGCTCCGTCTCGAGTTCGGGACGCGCTCGCGGTTCGGCGTCGTCGACGGCTATAGCCTGATCGTCGAACTCGTGCCGCGTTTCGGGAACGCGATACTCCTCAAGGGCGAGACGATCGTCGCCGCCGCCCGCGAGTTCTCGCTCGCCGAGAACGGCACGCGGTCGGTCACCGTCGGCCATGCCTATCAGCCGCCTCCGCTGCGCGACGGACCGCCGCGCACCCTCGCTCCCGTCGTCGACGACGCCGAATCGGCCGACGCGCTCTACGTCTATCGCCGCGACGGCGTGCTGCAACAGGGCTACGTCGCTCCGCTCCCGGATAGGAGCGGCGACGCCGTGACGCGCGAGCCGTCGGTGCTCGCGCTCTTCGCGGAGATGCGCGCCGCGGCGGCGAGCAGGACGCGCGCCGGCGACGGCGATCGACGGCGCACCGCGCTCGCGAAACGTCTGCGCGAACGCGAACGCAAGACTATGCGCGAGTTGGACGACGTCGCACGCAAGCGCGAACGAGCGGCCGAACGCGAGTCGCTCCGTATCGAGGGCGACGACATCTTCGCGACGCTCCACGAGCGGCCCGACGACGCCTCGCGCGAGGAAGCGAAGGAACGCGCCGCCGACCTCTTCACCGCGTACAGGAAATTGGGCGCTTCTCTCCCGCATCTCGACGAGCGCGAACGGCATCTCCGAGAAGTGGCGGATGCCGTCGCGACGCTGCTCTGGGAGGCCGAACGCGCCGGCGATGCGGACCTCGACGACGTCATCGAGGCCGCCGCTAGGCTCGACCCGCGTCCCGGCGCGCGGCCGGCGGCCGTCCGCCGCAAGAAGCGCGCTCCGCTGGAATACCGGCTCGCCTCGGGCTCGCGCATCGTCGTCGGGCGTACGCCGATCGAGAACGCGGACGTGACGTTTCGCATCGGACGCCCCGACGATCTGTGGTTCCACGTCAAGGATCAACCGAGCGCGCACGTCATCCTCCAACGCGACGATCGCGCGGAGTTCGACGATGCGGATATCGAGGCGGCCGCGGCGCTGGCGGCGTTCCACTCCAAGGCGAAGAGCAGCCCCAAGGTGACGGTGGACTATACGCGCCGCAAATACGTGCGCAAGCGCCCGGCCGCCGCGCCCGGGCTCGTGTTCTACACGAACCCGAAGAGCATCGCGGTCACGCCCCGGAGTATGCCGGGACCTTAGCCATCATGCGCGCCTCGCACGCCTTCCAGTCGAGGTTGGTGAAGAACGCGTCGATGTACGCTCCTCGCTCCGAGGGTTTGTAGTCCTTGATGAACGCGTGTTCCCAGACGTCGAGCACGACGATCGGCGCGAACCCGGCCAGATTGCCGTTCTCGTGTTCGGCGACCCAATGATTGGTGATCTGGCCGTTGGTCAGATCTTGATAGGCGATCGCCCAGCCGACGCCGCGCATCGCACCGACCGCAGCGAAGTCGTTCTTCCACGCATCGAAGCTGCCGTAGGCTTCGCCGAGCGCGTTGTAGAGGTCGCCGGTACCGATCTCGGACGGCGTCGCGGTCAGGCTGTCGAAATAGTATTCGTGCAGCCTCATGCCGTTGTACTCGAAACCGAGACGGCGCACCAGTTCTGCGTAGGCCGGATCGGCGCCGGCGTTCTTGCCGGCCGCGCGCAATTCGGAGAGTCGTTCGTTCAGGAGGTTGGTGTTCTTGACGTAGCCCCCGTAGAGCCCGAAGTGCATCTCCAATGTGGCATCCGAAATGCCTTGCAGGCCGGTGAGGCGCCATTCTTTTGCGGTATAGGTCTTCATAAGAGAATTACATACCCATCCCGGCGCCTTCGCGCATACTTACGTCTGTGCGAAGGAAACGCTCGGTCGGAGGCCAAGGGCTTGGTGAACAGCACATTCAGGAGGTCCCGTCCGTGAAAAATCCTTTGGACTCACTTTGGGGTACGATCATCTGCGGCGTGCTATTGACCGTAGTCCTTTATTTCGTCGCGCGCGCTTTGGTAGGAGCATAGACATGGAAGATGCGATCGCTCGCGCGCTCCACGTCCTCTCGGGGATCATGTGGATCGGTCTGCTCTACTATTTCAACTTCGTCAACGTCGATGCGGTGAAGGCCGCGACGGCCGACGGCGCCGCCGGACCCATCAGCAAGTACGTCGTCCCGCGCGCGCTCCTCTTCTTCCGCTGGGGCGCGGTCGCGACGTGGGTCATGGGCGCGATCCTGCTCGCCATGGAACAGCCGACCGCGAGCGGGCTCAACGGCTTCTTCGCCGCGTTCGGATTGCAGGGCTCGATGGCTCCGATCGGTATCGGCGCGTGGCTCGGGACGATCATGATCTTCAACGTCTGGGTCTTGATCTGGCCGAATCAGCAGAAATTGCTCGGATTCGTCCCCGCGACCGACGAGCAGAAAGCCAAAGGCCGCCGGGTCGCGTTCCTGGCATCCCGCGTGAACACGATGCTCTCGATCCCGATGATCTGGTTCATGGTCACGGGCCCGATGCAGGCAGCGGGGATCTACCACTAGCCGCAGCGACGCGCACCACCGTGATGGGCTGCCCGATGCCTTTGAGCACCAGCTCGTCACGGTGGGGCGACATCTCCGCGAGCGCCTCCGCGATTCCCGGCCGGAGCGCATCGGCTTCGCTCATCGCGACCTCTCCCGCCCGCGCCTTCCCTTGGAGGCGCGCGGCGAGATTGACGGTCGTCCCGAAATAGTCCAGCCGGTCGTTGGCGCGCATCGCGATGCAGGCGCCGGCGTGAAACCCGACGCGCAGACGCAGCGGCACGTCGCCGCACGTCAGATGTCCGACGGCCCCGTCCAACAGCATCGCGGCATCGAAGCAGTCCTTCGCATCGACGAACACGGCCATTACGGCATCGCCGATGGTCTTGACGATCGCGCCGCCGCGCGGTGCGATGACGGCGCGGATCGCCTCGAAGTGATCGCTGACGGCGCGGAATGCGGAGGCGTCGCCGCCCGTGCGGTACATCGCCGTCGAACCTACGACGTCCGTGAACAGGATGGCGAGGGTCCTGATCGAGACTTCTACTCCGGGCGCGAGCACGTCGGAGGAGAACAGGTCGCGGAACTCCTGGATCGCGGTCACCTGCGCGGCGGTCGCGATGGTGTCGGGCCACTCGGCCTTTTCGATGCGCAGGACGACGTCGTGCGGCAGATCGTTGGTCGCCGCGAACGCACGTCGTCCCGATGCGACCTCGGCCGGTATGCCGGCGATCTCGCTCCCGACGCGCACGCGCAGCGGCCCGTCGTCCGTCCCGCGCGCGCTCGCGAAGGCGAGCACGGACGCGCCGAGGGCGCGAGCGACGTACTGGCCTTCCGGTAACGCGACGTCGAAGGCGACGGCGCTCTTGGGCGCGAGGGCCGCTTGGGCGACCACGTGACGCCCCGCGCCGGGGCCTCCCATGCAATAGACGGGTACGTCCACCTTGCGCCCCAGCGGCCCCGCATCGAACGTCACCTCGACGGACCGGTCGAACGCCGGATCGAAACCGATATTGCACGCATCGCAATGGCGCGCGACGCCGAGGTCGCCCAGCCGTTCGAGCTTCGCGTTCGGTCCGCCGCAACTCGTGCACAGCACGCTCCACGAGAGGTCGAGCAGTCCGGCGCGGGTCGCGGCGAGGCAGAGGCGCAGCATCTCCCGGCGCGGCACGCCGAGTTCGTCGGCCAGTTCGAAGGGACGGATGCGCGCGACGCGCGCGTCGTCGGCATCGCGGAGATGACGCGCGAACCGCGCGACGGTCGCGCGGTCGAACCCGGCCGCGACGAGCGGCGCGAAGCGTTTCGGAACGTCGTCGGGCGCGGGCCGATCGGGGCTCGCGCGCAGTTCCGCGGCGACGCGTGCCATCGCGCGATCCAGCCCGCGAAACCCGCGTGCGGCGATGGCGGGCAAGAAGGGTTCGACGAGGCGGCCGCGTCCCTCCAGCTCGCAGACCGTACGGACGCGCGTTCCACCGTCGCGCGCCGTCAGTTCCGTGCGCGCCCGAAAGCTGCGCAGCGGACCGTTGAGGAAGATCCGTTCGACGTCGTGATATTCCGGCGCGCTCCAGGCGAAGGGGCGTTCGTCCCAGCGGATCGTGAGCGGACCGTTGCGCATCGTCCCGCGCACGCGCACCGAGCCGTCCGCTTGCGGATCGCAGGCGTAGGTGACGGGCGGCGTTCCGGCCAGACGGTTGATGGCGTCCGTGTCGGAGACGTACGGCCAGACGCGCTCGGGAGGCGCGTCGAGATGCCAGGTCTGCTCGCGTCGCATCATGGCGCCCGCTCCACGAACATCGCATCGCCGAACGAGAAGAACCGGTACTCTTCGCGCACGGCTTCGGCATAGGCCTGGAGCACGCGCTCGCGTCCTGCGAACGCGCTTACCAGCACGAGCAGGGTGCTCTGCGGCAAGTGGAAGTTGGTGATCATCGCATCGACCGCGGCGAACGGGAATCCGGGCGAGATGAACAGATCGGTCGCATCGCTCCCTGCAACGAGCCGGCCGTGCTTGCGGATGTTCCCCTCGAGCGCCCGGACCACGGTCGTCCCGGCCGCGACCACGCGCCGGCCCTCGCGGCGCGCGCGTTCGACGGCCGCGACGGTCGCTTCCGGGAGCGCGTAGGACTCGGCGTGCATGACGTGATCGTCGAGGCGCTCGCCCGACATCGGCCGGAACGTGCCGAGCCCCACGTCGAGCACGAGTTCGGCGACCTCGACGCCGCGCGCCGTCAGACGCTCGAAGATCTCGGGCGTGAAATGCAGCGATGCGGTCGGCGCGGCGACGCTGCCGGGCGTCCGGGCGAAGACCGTCTGGTAGCGCGCCTGCGCTTCGGCGCTCTCCTCGTGGATGTAGGGCGGGAGCGGCAGACGGCCCGCGCGCTCGAGCAGCGTCTCGAAGGGGACGTGCAGATCGAAGACGAGTTCGCGCACGCCGTCCTCGTCGTGCACGCGCGCCACCGTCGCCGTCGCGCATTCGCCGAACGCGACGGTCGCGCCGGCGCGAAGCTTTCGCCCGGGCCGGACGAGCGCGAGCCAGCGCACCGATCCGGGATCGTAGCGCTCGCGATCCGCCGGCCGCAGCAGCAAGACCTCGGCCTTTCCGCCGCCGGCGCGCGCGCCGAAGAGCCGCGCGGCGATCACGCGCGTCTCGTTCCGGACCAGCAGGTCGCCGGGGCGGAGGATCTCGGGAAGATCGCGGAAGGTCCGATGTTCGACGCCGCCGTCGCGAAGCACCAGCAGGCGGCTCGCGTCGCGTTCGGCCGCAGGACGCTGCGCGATCAGCCGGTCGGGCAGATCGAACGCGTACGCCGCGGTCAGCCGTTCGAAGTCAGACGTACCCGTTCCAGATCCAGGAAATTCTGCAGCCGTTTGCGATCCTCTTCGGGCAATTCGACGAACTGGACGCCGATCTGGTACTGGTCCTGCTCCCACGGTTTGATCCAGCGCACTTCGCCTCGAAGCTTGAGGAACGGATGGCGCTTCATCGTGAACGAGTACTTCGTCCCGGTCGGCAGATATTGTTCGACGATGGCGCGCAGGCCCGTCGGCGAGAGGTCGGCGATGGCGCCGCGGAACAGCATCGCCGAGAGCACGTCCTCGACGATGATATCGATGTACTTGCGCAACCGCAGATCGTCGCGCTTGTCGCCGCCGTTCTCAGTCATGGCCTCGCTGCGTACCGGGAAAATAGAAGTCCAGGATCTCGTCGGAGGTATGGGCTGCGGCCGCCATCCCGCGCGCGCCCCACTGGCACAGTCCGACCCCGTGCCCCAGCCCACCGCCTTCGATGACGAACGTCCCCGGACCCTGGGCGGATGCGATCCGCCGGATGAGCAGCGACCGCACGACGCGCGTCCCGACGGCCGAGCGGAAGGTCGTACCGCGCGTCGTGATCGCGCCGGCATCGCCCGTCAGGGCGAACTGGAGCGCCCTTCCGCTCGCGTCGGTCGCCGAGACCTGCAGGTCGGTGCCCGGACCGATGACCGCTCCGGGAAAGGCGCGCCCGAGCGCCGCGGCATCCACGGTGCGCGACCAATCGTAGTCCGGCGATTGCGTGCACCAGGGACAGACGACGCCCTGCAGATACGGCAGGTCCGCGCCGCCCTGCCAGGCGTCCGCCGAGGATTCGGTCCGTCCGCCGCATGACGACGAGTAGAACACCTGCGCGTAGGCGCTGCCGTAGCGCAGCACCACGCCGGCCGTCGCATCGACGGCGGCGGTCGCCGCGAGCGATTCCGACGCGATCCCGCCGTAGACCTGATCCGCTTCCGTGGTGACGACGTCGTAGGCACGCTTCGGGTCCGTGCGCGCGAGGACGTACGTGCGCGCGCAGATCGCTTGCGCCTGGAGCGCGGCGGCGGGCCAGCTCGGCGACATCTCGCGCGCGACGACGCTGTAGAGGTACTCTTCCAGCGGCACGATCGAGAGCACGTTCCCGTCGGCCAGACGGGAATACGTCCCGCGATAGCGCCGCCCGTCGTAGAGGAACGACCGGCCATCGACCGCGCTCGCATCGCTCCTTCCGAGCAGGACGCGCAGCGACGGCGCCACCGTCGAGACGGCGGGGTCGTAGTCTTCGTCTTGGGCGCGCGCTCGGATCGCGAGCGCCGTCGCGACGAACCCCGCGAGAAATGCGGGACGCTTCACAGAAGGCGCTGTTGGCCGCCGGCCGGAGCGCCGAGCCGCCCGAGATGACGATAGGCCTGCGGCGTGGCCTTGCGTCCGGCCGCGGTGCGCACGACGAATCCCGATTTGAGCAAGAAGGGCTCGACCACGTCCTCGAGCGTCTCGGTATCTTCGTTGAGGGTCGCCGCGATGGCGGCGATGCCGACCGGTCCGCCGCCGTAGTTGTCGACGATCGCCGCGAGGAAGGCGCGATCGAGGCGATCGAGGCCGGCCTCGTCGACGCCTTCGCGCGCCAGCGCTTCTTCCGCGACCTCGCTCGTGATGTGGCCGTCCGCCCGGACTTCGGCGAAATCGCGCACGCGCCGGAGAAGGCGGTTGGCGATGCGCGGCGTGCCGCGGCTGCGCGACGCGATGGCGTAGGCGCCGGGCGCGTCGATCGGCACGTCGAGCACCGAGGCGGATCGGGTGACGATCCGTTCGAGATCCGGGACGTCGTAGTAATCGAGGTGGTGCGTGATGCCGAAGCGGTCGCGCAGGGGCGCGGAGAGCATGCCGGCGCGCGTCGTCGCTCCGACCAGGGTGAAGCGCTTGAGCGGCAGTTTGATCGTCTTCGCGTAGGCGCCGCGATCGACGACGAAGTCGATCTGGAAATCTTCCATCGCCGGATAGAGGAACTCTTCCACGGTGCTGCCGAGACGATGGATCTCGTCGATGAAGAGCACGTCGCGTTCTTCGAGCGCCGTCAAGATGCCGACGATATCCTTCGGCTTCTCGATCGTCGGGCCGCTGGTCGGCCGCAGGGTCGTCCCGAGTTCCCGCGCGATCAGCGAGGCGAGCGTCGTCTTGCCCAGACCCGGCGGACCGTAGAACAGCACGTGTTCGAGCGCCTCGCCGCGCCGTTTCGACGCGTCGATGGCGATGCGCAGGTTGTCGACGACCGTAGTCTGTCCGACGTATTCGTCGAACGTGCGGGGGCGCAGGCTCGCTCCGAGGACCTCGTCTTCGAGCGTGTCTTCGGGCGAGAGCAGGCGGCCGTCGGCGATGGCCTCGCGCTCGTCGGCATCGTCGGGCCCGATCAGGCGCTTGCGCGCGGAACCGCTATCCTCTGCCATCGGTCAACCCTGCTTCGCTTTGGCGCGATAGATCTCCGCGAGGAGCGTTTCCGCATCGCGGATCTGCGGATCGGCGTCGAGCCGTTCGCGGATCATCTTCTCCGCCTCGCCGCGTTTGTATTCGAGTTGGAGCAAGACCGCGAGCGCTTCGTCGGCGAAGTCGGGCATCGGCGCCGCCTCCTGCGGTTCGGCATCGCGGATGAGCAAGAACCGCGTCACCTTGCCCTGCAGTTTGGCGACGATGTCGCGCGCCTTCTGCTGGCCGATGCCGGGAAGCGTCTTGAGGAACGCGTGGTCGCCGCGATCGATCGCCGACGCGATCCGGCCCATCGGCTGCGAGAACGCGCGCGCCGCGGACCGCGGGCCGATCGACGCGACCGAGAGCAGCGCTTCGAAGAACGAGCGCTCGACCGCGTTGGTGAAGCCGTAATAGGAGAACCGCCCGGCGTTGCCGTCCATGTTGAGCACGGAGTAGATGTCGAGGACGACCGGGGCGCCGATCGCGTGCGTCACCTTTTCGGCGACGCACGGGGGCAGCGTCACTTCGTATCCGAGCCCGGCGACGTCGAGGACCACGGTCTCGGGTCCGCGCTCGAGCAGCGTGCCCGAGATGCGCGCGAACACGTTAGGAGACGAGACGCGCGCGATGCGCGCCGACGTTGAGATAGGCGAGCGCCAGGGCGAGCGCGTCGGAGACGTCGTTCGGCTCCGGAGGTTTGCGCAGACCGAGCAGACGCGTGACCATCGCGTTGACCTGCTCCTTGCGCGCGTTGCCCGAACCCGTAAGCGCGCGCTTGACGTGGGCGTGCCCGAGCGTGTAGACGGGCAAACCGGCCTGCGATGCGGCCAGGCACAGCACCCCGCGCGCGTGCCCCATCAGGATCGCCGTCAGCGGATTCTTGTACGTGCTGTAGAGTTCTTCGATCACGACCACGTCCGGGCGGGTCGCCGCGACCACTTCGCACGTCGCCGCGTAGAGATCGCGCAGCCGCTCTTCCAACGGTAAGCGCGGGCTGGGCGAGAGCACGCCGGCCTCGATCAGCAGCGCGCGTCCGTCGCGCGCTTCGATCGCGCCGTAACCGGTGACGCGCAGGGCCGGGTCGATGCCGAGGACGATCACGGCGCGGTGCCGTTGACCACGACGGTGACGGCCGTACCGGGCGAGAGCGTCGTGCCCGCTTCGGGAACGGTCCGCACGGCGCGTCCGTCCGCACCCTCGATCGTGGTGTACTGCAATCCCTTGACGCCGTAGCCGTCCGCTTCGAGCGTCGATCGCGCTTGATCGACGGTCATGCCCTGCACGTCGGGTACCTCGCCGGGAACGGAGAGCGTCAGTGTCACCGATCCGGTCGCGGGCTGGCCGGGGACGGGCTCCTCGCCGACGATCGTGCCGTTGCCGTCTCGCTGCACGGCGTAGACGATCGTCCACGATTGGCCCGCGCTGCGGAGCACCGAGGTCGCATCGGCGAACGCCCGTCCGCGCACGTCGGGAACGGTAGCGGAGGTCTGCGCCTGCGCGGCGACGGGGCCGGTGCTGACGACGGCACGCACCGTCACCTTCGCCGCCGGGTCGACGGTCGAACCGGAGGCGACGTCCTGCGAGACGATGGTGCCGGCGGGGAAGTTGTTCGAAGGCATCTGCTGCGACGTATCGAGGACGAAGTGCAGTTTCTGCGCGATTGCCTGTGCCTGGGCGATCGACTTGCCGGTAAGGTCGGGCATCGTCGCCGGAGCGGGTCCGTCCGAGACGGTCAGCACGATCTGCGAACCCTGGCGGACCTTGGTCCCCGGTTTCGGCGCTTGGGCGATCACCGTGTCACGGGTCGCCTCGTCGTGTCTGCGCACGACCTTGACGGTGAACTTGTTGTAGAGGAGCACGTTGGTCGCATCGGCGAGCGTGAACCGCGTGACGTCTTGCAGGCCGACCGTCGGCAAGCCGTTGCTGACGATCAGTTGGATCTTCGTGTTCGGATCGACGGGCGTGCCCGGAACGGGGTTCTGCTCGATGACCGTGTTCGCGGCGACCGTGTCGCTCGGGACCTTCTTCTCCTCGAAGAGCAGCCCGGCGTTCTGGATCGCCTTCTGCGCGTCGACGTCGCTCGCCCCGCGATAGTTGCCGACGATGACCGATCCGCCGATGTGCGGGAGCGACAGGTTCTTCCCGAACAACGCGTAGCCGAGAACGGTCGCGAGGATCAGCGCGGCGACGAGCGCGACGACGACCGTCGTCGTCGACCGGGCGCTGCGCTCTTCGTCTTCGGTGATCGACGTGAAGGGCCGGTCGGGCATCGGGGAGCGGCGCGGCGGCGGCGTCGCCGCGCGGAACGGAGCGGTCGGCGCGTCGTCGGCGATGGCGAAGTGGGCCACGCTCGGACGCTCGCGCGCTTCGCGTAGGGCCGACGCCACCTCCGCGGCGGACTGGAAGCGGTTCTCGGGACGCTTCTGCAGGAGGCGGTTGACGATCGAGGCGAGCGCCGGACTCGTGCCCAGCGCGCCCGTATCGATGGTCGGCACGGGATCGCCGATATGCTTGAGCGCGACGGTCACCGGCGACTCGCCCGTGAACGGCAGCGAACCCGTGAGCATCTGATAGAGCACGACGCCGACGGAATAGAGATCCGAACTCTCGTGAAGTTCGTGTCCCTGCGCCTGTTCGGGCGAGATGTAGTAGACGCTTCCCATCACGAGACCGGGCTTCGTCAGCGCCATGGTCTGCGCCGAGACCGCGCGCGCGATGCCGAAGTCCGAGAGCTTGCAGACGTCGTCTTTCGTCACCAGGATGTTCGCGGGCTTGATGTCGCGGTGGAGCAGTCCCTGGCGGTGCGCGTAGGCCAGGCCGCTGCAGATCTGCGCGGCGTAGTCGATCGCGACCGGCTCGGGCAGTTTCCCGTCGGCGGCGATGATCTCGGCCAGCGACGGTCCGTCGACGAGTTCCATCACGATGAAGTAGACGTCGCCCTCGCGGCCGACGTCGTACGTGTTGACGATATTGGGATGCGAGAGCTTCGCGGCCGACTCCGCTTCCTGGTAGAAGCGCCGCACGAACTCTTCGTCGGCGGCGTATTGTTCGCGCAGGACCTTGACCGCGACCCGTCTGCGGAGCAGGGTGTCGGTTCCGCAGAACACGGTCGCCATGCCGCCCTCGCCGAGTTTGCGATCCAGGCGATAGCGGTTGTTGAACGTCCGTTCTTCGATCACTGCGGCACCGCCGCAAGGGCGCTCGCGAGGACGTCGCGGGCGATCGGCAGGGCGTAGGTGGCGCCGTACCCGACGTTCTCGACGACGACGGCGACGGCGACGCGCGGATTTTCGGCCGGTGCGAAGCAGACGAACCAGCTATGCGAACGTCCGAGCGGATTCGTCGCGGTTCCCGTCTTGCCGGCCACGGTCACGCCCGGGAGGCGCGCCGCAGTGCCCGTTCCATACTGCACCACTGCGACCATCATCTTCTTCACGGTCGACGCCGTATCCGCCGTTATCGGTGTCGCGAGCGCGGCGCCGGCATAGACCGAGGAGACGGTTCCGGAACGCACGAGTTGCCGGACGAGGTACGGGCGCTGCTCCGTTCCGCCGTCGGCGATCGTCGCGCCGATCAGCGCCATCTGCAGCGGGGTCATCAGCAGGGCGCCTTGCCCGAATCCCATCTGCGCGAGTTCGCCGTCGACGATGGTGGACTGCTCCGGAACGCGGTCGCGCGATGCGGGGATCTGGAAGTCCATCGACGCGCCGATGCCCCATCGGTGCAGGTAATCGTAGAACGTGCCGACCCCCATCTTGAGCGCGATCTGTGCGAAGTCGACGTTGCTCGAAAGCGCGAAGGCACGGGTCACGTCGGCGGTGCCGGTCGTCTCGTCCTCGTCGTTATGCAGCGTAAACGTCCCGACTTGCAAGTACCCAGGATCGTCGAACGTATCGCTCGCGGCGACCGAACCCGAATCGAGCGCGGCGGACGCCGTGAAGATCTTGAAGGTCGAACCCGGCGGATAGAGTCCGTCGATGGAGCGATCGAGCAGGGGGCTGCCCGCACTCGTGGTGAGGCTCGCGAATCGCGCGTCGATCTCGTTCGGATCGAACGAGGGGACCGACGAGATCGCGAGCACCGCACCGGTCCGCGGATCGAGGACGACGCCCGCGGCGCGCGGGTAACGCGATAACCGGGCGTAGAGGGTCTTCTGGACGGACGGGACGATCGTGGTGACGACGTCCGCCCCGCGCGCGAAGTCGGCCTTCCCGGCGAAGGCGTCGCCGATGCTCCGCAGCTGCGCGACCGGATCGCCGCCCGACTCGGCCGGCGTCAGCGCGCGATCGTACGCATCTTCCAGGCCGCTCGTGCCGTAGCGGGCAGACGCGTACCCGACGGTGTGCGCGAGCGACGGCCCGAACGGATAGACGCGCTTCCCGCCCGTCGTCTGCGCGAGGACGGTACCGTCGGTCGCGAGGATGCGTCCGCGGTGCGCGTCGAGCAGGCCGTGACGCGGATTGCTGGCGTGTGCTGCGATGTCCGGCGCCCGGACGATCATGACGTAGGCCTGCCGTACGGCCAGGAGCAGGAAGAGCGCGACGAAGAGGACGGAGAGGCGCGAGATGGCGCGGTTCGTCAACGCGCCCGTTCTCGCAGAACGGTATAACCGCCGGCCGTCTTGACGGCGAGGTGCGGCGTCTGGCTATCGGCATCGAGCAGCATGTTGATGGCCGTTCGCGCCACCTCGTCGTCGACGTCCGCCATCGCGAGGATGGCTTGGACGCCCGCTTCGTCCAACAGCGGCGTCGCTACGTACGCGCAGGTGGGCAGCGTCTCGAAATGGTGCGCCTCGTACGCGCCGTTGCGCCACGGTCCGCGCTTGCCGAAGACCTGCGCGTGATAATCCCAGGCGCAGAACTGCTTCTCTTTCCAGACGAAGTCGTCTTTGACGCAGAGCCGCCGGCATGCCGCGCATTGGACGATGGCCGCCGCTTCGTGCGCGAGACCGTCGAGCACGTCGTCGGGGACGTCCTCCGCGTTGATGATCGACTCGTCGTCGAGCTTTTCGGGGATCTCCGAGTGCCATTGGACGCGCGAGAGCAATTCGATGTCGCGCAGGGGCGCGACGAACGACCGCTCGTCTTCGGGCGGGAAGGTCTTGTCGACCCAATCCAGCAGCGATGTGGGGGCGATCCCGACGTTCTGCGCCGTATCCCCCACGGTGACGCCGACCGGCGTCCAGGCGACCGGGACGAGACGAGCGGTGATGGTCCCCCCCGCCTCCCGGAACGAGTTGACGAAGGCCAGGGTGCTGCCGTTGCCGCCCAGAGCGAAGGCCGCGGCCTCATCCCCGGAGCGTTTGCGCCGCTTGGCGGCGAGTTGATCGATCACTCCGCCTGGATTCCGCGGCGAGGTGCCGCGCTCATGTCACGGGCGCGCGAGCTGGGACTGGTATTCCTGAAGCGACCGGGGCGGCCCGGCCGTCGATTCCAGGGCCGAGGCGAGGGCGCGGGCGGTGTCGATGCTGGTCAGGCAGGCGATGCCCGCCTCGACCGCGGCCCGGCGGATGCGGAAGTTGTCGTTGATCGAACGGCGGCTCTTGGCGTCGTTGACGACGAGGTCGACCTTGCGTTCGCGGATGGCATCGAGGACGTGCGGAGAGCCGTCGGCGATGGCGTTCACGCGCGTGCTGCGTATGCCGGCCTCCTGCAGGGCGGCGTGGGTGAGCGGCGTCGCGACGAGTTCGAAGCCCAAGGCCCGATAGCGGCGCATCACCGGAATCGCCTCGATCGTCTCCTCGTCGGAGAGCGAGACGAGAATTCTTCCGCCCTCGCTCGGAAGACGGACGCCGGATCCGATGAAGCCCTTGCGCAGCGCGCCCTGGAACGTCGGATCGATCCCCAGCACCTCGCCCGTCGACTTCATCTCCGGCCCGAGGATGGTCTCGACGCCGCGCATCTTCGAGAACGAGAAGACGGGCACTTTGACGACGACGAACGGCGCGCGCGGACGCAGGCCCGTTCCGTAGGGCATGTCGGCGAGCTTCTCGCCGAGGGCGATGCGCGTCGCCGCGGCGACGATGTTGACGCCGGTGGCCTTCTGGATGATCGGCACCGTGCGCGACGCGCGCGGGTTGGCCTCGATGATGTAGAGCGCGCCGTCGTGGACGACGAACTGGATGTTGATCAATCCGCGGATCTTCAATTCGCGCGCGATGGCCGTGGTCACCTCGACGATGCGCGCTTCCATGGCGCCGTCGATCGACTGCGGCGGATAGACGCTGATCGAATCGCCGGAATGGATGCCGGCGCGTTCGATGTGCTCGAAGATGCCCGGTATGAGGATATCCTCGCCGTCGAAGACCGCATCGACTTCGACTTCGAGGCCGCTGAGGTATTTGTCGACCAGCAGCGGCGCTTCCGGCTGGATGGGCGGCGCCGCTTCGGCGTACGAGGCGAGCTGCGCCTCGTTGTAGACGACCTCCATGCCGCGGCCGCCGAGCACGAACGACGGGCGCACGAGTACCGGAAAGCCGAGTTCGCGGGCGATCTGGCGAGCCTCGCGGAAGCTGCGCGCCGCCTTTCCTTGCGGCCGCGCCACGCCCAAGCGCGCGAGCGCGTCGTCGAACTGTTCGCGATCCTCCGCCATGTCCAGCGAGGCGCGGTCGCTGCCGACGATGGCGACGCCGCGGCGCTGGAGTTCGCCGGCCAGATTGATCGCCGTCTGGCCGCCGAAGGCGAGCATGACGCCGAGCGCGCCGGTGGAGCGGTAGGCCGCTTCGACCTCGTCGGCCCCGGGCGGCTCGAAGATCAGCGCGTCGGAGATATCGAAATCCGTCGAGACCGTCTCGGGATTGTTGTTGACGACGACGGCGGAGCGGCCGGCTTCGCGCAGGGCCCACGCGGCGTGCACGCACGAATAATCGAACTCTATGCCCTGGCCGATGCGGATCGGACCGCTTCCCACCACGACGACCGCCTGGTGCGGCGTCGCGCGCATCTCGTCGGATTCGCCGCGCGAGAGATAGTAGTAAGGCGACCGCGCCGGGAACTCCGCCGCGGCGGTGTCGACCATGCGGAACGCGATCGGCCCGCGATCCTCGGCGCTGCCGTGCGCGGTCTCGAGTTCGACCAGATCGGCGAACTCGTCGAGCCAGAAGCGGTCGATCTTCGAGGCTTCGTGGATCCGTTCGACGGCCTCGCGTCCGTGACGCCGCAGGAGTTCGCATACGGCGGCCAGGCGTTCGTGCGTCGGCTTGACGACCACCGCTTCGAGCTCGGCGTCGCTCCATTCCAGATACGCACCGCCGGTGAGCGTCTCGCGCTTCAGATCGAGTCCGCGCAGCGCCTTGAGCATCGCGGCCTTGAACGTCCGTCCGATGCCCATCGCTTCCCCGGTCGATTTCATCTGGGTGCCGAGCGTCGTGTCGGCGAGCGGGAACTTGTCGAACGGCCAGCGCGGGATCTTGACGACGACGTAATCGAGGGTCGGCTCGTAGGCCGCCTTCGTCACGCCGGTGACCGGATTGGGGATCCGGTCGAGCGTCTGCCCGAGCGCGATCCGCGTCGAGATCTTGGCGATCGGATAGCCCGTCGCTTTCGAGGCCAGCGCGGAGGACCGCGAGACGCGCGGATTGACCTCGATGATCGCGTACTGCGCGCTCGTCGGATGGAGGGCGAACTGGATGTTGCATCCGCCCTGCACGTCGAGCGCGCGGATGACGGCCAGCGACGAGGTGCGGAGCATCTGGTAGTCGTCGTCGGAGAGCGTCTGCGACGGCGCGACCACGATCGAATCGCCCGTGTGTACGCCGACCGGATCGATGTTCTCCATGTTGCAGACGATGATGCAGTTGTCCGCACCGTCGCGCAGGACTTCGTACTCGATCTCCTTCCACCCGAGCAGCGAGGTCTCGAGCAGCACCTGTCCGATGAGCGAAGCGTTCAGCCCCGCATCGAGCGTCTCGCGCAGCTCGTCTTCGTTCGCGACGATGCCGCCGCCGGTACCGCCGAGGGTGTAGGCGGGCCGGACGACCAGCGGATAGCCGGCGCGCTCGGCAAAGGCGAGACCCTGTGCGAGTTCGGTGACGATCGCGCTCTCCGCGACGGGCTCGCCGATCTCCAGCATCTTGGCCTTGAAGAGCTCTCGGTCTTCGGCGAGTTTGATCGTCGCGACCGGCGTTCCGAGCAGTTCGACCCCGTAGCGCTCCAATATCCCGGCTTCGTCGAGCTCGACGGCGAGATTGAGTCCGGTCTGGCCGCCGAGCGTGGGCAGCAGCGCGTCAGGCTTCTCGCGCGCGACGATCTGTTCGAGCGAGGCGACCGTGAGGGGTTCGAGATAGACGGCGTCCGCGATCTCGGGGTCGGTCATGATGGTGGCCGGATTGGAGTTGACGAGGATGACGCGGTGGCCTTCTTCTCGCAACGCGCGGCACGCCTGGACGCCGGCGTAATCGAATTCGGCGGCCTGTCCGATGACGATCGGTCCCGAACCGATGACGAGAATATTGCGGCCGCCCATGCTGGAGCGCTCTGTTTGTCGCAAACGGATGCGGGCTCCTGGGAAGAGGAGCCCTCCCTACCGCATGCGGCGGTAGATGGCCTGGTCGTCGACCACCTTGCGATAGCCGCCCTCGTGCACCGTTCCGGCGATCGATTCGCCGCCGCCCAGGCACAGGAACCCGAATCGCGCGAGGCTGTCGTAGAGCAGGCGGTGAACGCGGTACTGCGCCTCGCCGTTGTAGAGCGGAATCGCGCCCCGAACTACGATCGCGTGGAACTCGTTGATCGACGCGTCCCGGGCGACGTCGTGACGCGCGAACATCACGGACCGGCGGATCTCTTCGTCGAAGGTCACCCGCGTGGCGCGCAGCTGCGCGAAATCGCCGGCGGGACGTTCGATCCCCGCCGCCTGCATCGACGCTTCGAACGCCGTCACGGACGAGATCGGAAACGTGCCGCGTCGGGCGCGCGCGACCAGTTCGTCCGCGGCCGCGGTCGCGTAGACCACGCAGCGGCCGAGCAATCCCGCGTCGTGCAGTAGGCAGGCCATCGCGTAGGCGTCTTCGCCCGTCCCCATGGCGGGCAGCCAGATGCGCACGAAGGCGTACGTCTGCAGCAGCGGTATCACGTGCGAGCGGAACGCGCGGAAGAACGACGGCTCGCCGAAGAGCGCCCGCCGGCCTCCGCCGAGCTGGAGGATCAACTTCTCGCGAGCGCCGTCGTCGTGGAGCACGCGATCGAGCAGCTGGGTGATGGTCGAGACGCGTTCGGCGCGCATCCGCTCGCCCACCCGCCGGCGCAGCAGCGCGTGTCCGTAGTCGCCGTAGTCGTGTTCGAAGCCGCGGCGAAGCGCGTCGAGCAGCAGCTGCAGCTCGAGTTCGTCGGTCCTCGACGGTCCCGCCGTCGACGCCGGGGGCGCGAGCGGCTCGTCGGTCAGCGGGAAAGCCATACGCGCAGCAGCGAGACGAGTTGATCGACGTCGACGGGTTTGCTGACGTATTCCGAAGCGCCCGCGGCGATGCACGCATCCCGATCGCCCTTCATCGCCTTGGCGGTCAAGGCGACGATCGGCAGGCGCTGCAGCGATTCGTCGGCGCGGATGCGCCGTATCGTCTCGTAGCCGTCCATCTCCGGCATCATGATGTCCATCAGCACGATATCGACGGGCGTGGTCTGGAGGGTTTCGATCCCCTGTCGGCCGCTCTCCGCACTGATGACCTGCAGCCCATGCGACTGCAGCGCGACTTCGAGCGCCAAGATGTTCCGGCTGTCGTCGTCGACGATCAAGACCTTGCGGCCTTTGAAGGTCGCGTCGTCCGCGCTCGCTCCGCGCTTGCCGGGGGCGAGCTCCGTCTCGACGCGCTGGAGGAAGAACGTCAGTTCGTCCATCAGCCGTTCGGGCGAACGCGCGTCCTTGACGATGATCGCCGAGGAGATGCGGCGCAGTTCGGACTCTTCGTCGCGGGTGAGGTCGCGCGCGGTATAGACGATGACCGGTAAGGATCCCGCGTTCGGATGGGCGTGGACCTTGGCGATGAGCTCTTCCCCGCTCATGTCGGGGAGTTTGAGGTCGATGACGAGACAGTCGAAGCGAGAGCGTTCGATCGCGTCGAGCGCGTCCGCTCCGGTCGTCACCGCGGTCACGCGCATCTCGCCGGAAGAGATGAGCCGCACCATGGCGTTCAACTGGGTGATGTCGTCCTCGACGACGAGGACGCTCTTGTCGCGCGTATCGGTAAAGCCCAGGAGCGCGTCGAACGCCGAGGTCAGCGCTTCTTCGCTCGCCGGTTTCTGCAGGTGCGCGAGCGCGCCCGAGGCGGTCGCGCGATCCGCTTCGGCGGCGCCGGAGATGATATGCACCGGGACGTTCGCGGTGGCGGGGCGCGCCTTAAGCGTCTCGAGCAATTGCCAGCCGCTCGCGTCGGGAAGGCCGACGTCGAGCGTGATCGCGTCGGGCAGGAACCGGTCGGCGAGTTCGAGAGCCTCGCCCGCATTGCGCGCCAGGACGACCTTGAAACCGCGATCGCGCGCGAGGCCGGCGAGCACGCCCGAGAACGTCGCATCGTCTTCGACCACCAGGAGCACCGGGTCGCCTTTGCGGATCGCTTCGCGATCGTCGCGCGGGAGCGGTGCTTTCGAGAAGTCCGGCACGGCGAGAGGCTCGCGGACCGGCGCCGCATCGTGCCGGCGCCCGCCGCTCCGCTCGATCGGATGGAAGAGCGTGAACGTGCTCCCCGACCCGAGCGTGCTATCGACGTCGAGTTCCGCATCGAGCAGGCCGGCGATCTCGCGGCTGATGGCCAGCCCGAGTCCGGTGCCGCCGAACTTTCGCGCGGTGCTCATGTCCGCTTGCTGGAACGCCTCGAAGATGACGTGATACTTGTCCGGCGCGATGCCGATGCCGGTGTCGCGCACGGAGAACAGCACCGAAGGACGATCGTCGCGCGGCGCCCTGCCGAGGGAGATGGTGAGGCTGACGCTTCCGGAGCTGGTGAACTTCAGCGCGTTGGAGACGAGGTTCTTGAGCACTTGCTGGAGGCGCGTCGGGTCCGTCATCAACGAATCCGGCACGCCGTCCTCGTGACGGACCTCGAAGTCCAGGCCCTTGTCGGCGGCCATCTGCGCGAACGTGCGGCGCACGTCGTCCTCGATGGTCGCGACGCGCACGTCTTCCAGTTCGATCGCGGTCGTCCCCGATTCGATCTTGGAGAGGTCCAAGATGTCGTTGATGAGCGTGAGCAGGTCGCTGCCGGCCGAGCGGATCGTCTGCGCGAACTCGACCTGCTTGACCGTCATGTTCCCGTCGCGGTTGTCGGCGAGCTGTTTGGAGAGGATCAGCAGGCTGTTGAGCGGGGTGCGGAGCTCGTGCGACATGTTCGCCAAGAACTGGCTCTTATATTTCGACGTCAGCGAGAGCTGCTCGGCCTTCTTCTCGAGCTCGCCGCGCGCTTCTTCGATCTCTCGGGTGCGGCGCTCGACCTCCTGATTGCGCTCTTGCAGGAGCCGCGCTTGCTCTTCGAGTTCGTCGTTGGTCTGCTTGAGTTCGTTCTGCTGGGTCTGCAGTTCCGTGGTGAGCGACTGCGATTGCATGAGCAGCTGTTCGGTGCGCGTGGACGCGGTGATCGTATTGATCATGACGCCGATGGACTGCATCAGTTGATCCAGGAAGAGCATGTGGATCTCGCTGAATCCGCGCACCGTCGCGAGCTCGACGACGCCCTTGACCTCGCCCTCGAACAGCACCGGGAGCAGCACCAGCGATGCCGGGCGCGTGCGTCCGGTCCCGCTCGATATCGCCATATAGTCGGCCGGGACCTCGTCCAGGAGGATGCGCGCCTTCTCGGTCGCGCACTGTCCGACCAGGCCTTCGCCGAAGAAGAATCCGTGCACCATGCGCCGGCGGGGCACCGCGTAGGTGGCGACGGGTTTGAGCACCTGTTCGCCTTCTTGCAGGTCGACGACGTAGAACGCGCCGGCGCTCGCGCTGACCGCCTGGGCGAGCTCCGACATGATGAGCCGGCCGACGACGTTGATGTCGCGCTGTCCCTGGAGCATCGACGTGAATCGCGCCAGGTTGGATTTGAACCAGTCCTGCTCGGTGTTCTTGTTCGTGGTGTCGCGGAGGTTCTGGATCATCTCGTTGACGTTGCGCGTAAGTTCGCCGACCTCGCCGCGCGCCGCGACTTCGATGGTGCGCGAGAGGTCGCCCTTCGTCACGGCGGTCGCGACTTCGGAGATGGCGCGGATCTGGTCGGTGAGCTGGGCGGCGAGCTGATTGACCGAGTCGGTCAGATCGCGCCACAGCCCGGCCGCGCCGGGAACGGCGGCCTGGCCGCCGAGGCGCCCTTCGAAGCCGACCTCGCGCGCGACCGTGGTCACCTGGTCGGCGAAGGTCGCGAGGGTCACGATCATCTCGTTGATCGTCTCGGCGAGCTGCGCGATCTCGCCGCGCGCCTGCAGGGTGAGTTTCCGCTTGAGGTCGCCGTTGGCGACCGAGGTGACGACCTCGGCGATGCCGCGGACTTGGCTCGTCAGGTTGGCGGCCATGGTGTTGACGTTGTCGGTCAGGTCTTTCCAGACGCCGCTGACGCCCTGCACGCGCGCCTGTCCGCCGAGCTGTCCTTCCGAACCGACTTCGCGGGCGACGCGGGTGACTTCCGATGCGAACGCGTTCAACTGATCGACCATCGTGTTGATGGTCTCTTTGAGCTCCGCGATCTCGCCGCGGACGTCGACGGTGATCTTCCGCGAGAGGTCCCCGTTCGCGACCGCCGTCGTGACCTTCGCGATGTTGCGGACCTGCGAGGTGAGGTTCGAGGCCATGAAGTTCACGGAGTCCGTGAGATCTTTCCACGTACCGCTGACGCCGCTGACCTGCGCCTGTCCGCCCAACTGTCCTTCCGAACCGACCTCGCGCGCGACGCGCGTGACTTCGGAGGCGAAGGCGTTCAATTGATCGACCATGGTGTTGACGGTGTTCTTCAGTTCGAGGATCTCGCCGCGCACGTCGACGGTGATCTTGCGCGAGAGATCGCCCCTGGCGACGGCCGTCGTCACGTCGGCGATGTTGCGCACCTGGGCGGTCAGGTTTCCGGCCATCGTATTGACCGAATCCGTGAGATCTTTCCACGTGCCCGCGGCGCCCGAGACCTGGGCCTGTCCGCCCAGCTTGCCTTCCGAACCGACTTCGCGCGCGACGCGGGTGACCTCGGACGCGAAACCGTTCAACTGATCGACCATCGTGTTGATGGTCTCTTTGAGTTCCGCGATCTCGCCGCGGACGTCGACGGTGATCTTGCGCGAGAGGTCGCCCTTGGCGACCGCGGTGGTGACGTCGGCGATGTTGCGGACCTGCGAGGTCAGATTGCCCGCCATGAAGTTGACGGAGTCGGTCAAGTCCTTCCACGTACCGCTGACGCCGGCGACCTGTGCCTGTCCGCCGAGGATGCCTTCCGACCCCACTTCGCGCGCGACGCGCGTGACTTCCGAGGCGAAACCGTTGAGCTGATCGACCATCGTGTTGATCGTATCTTTGAGTTCGCCGACCTCGCCGCGGACGTCGACGGTGATCTTCTTGGAGAGATCGCCCTTGGCGACGGCGGTCGTCACCTCGGCGATGTTGCGGACCTGCGACGTCAGGTTTCCGGCCATGACGTTGACGGAATCGGTGAGCGCCTTCCAGGTGCCGGCCGCATCGCCGACCTCGGCCTGACCGCCGAGGATGCCTTCCGAACCGACCTCGCGCGCCACGCGGGTGACCTCGGATGCGAACGAATTCAACTGATCGACCATCGTATTGATGGTGCCTTTGAGTTCGGCGATCTCGCCGCGGACGTCGACGGTGATCTTCTTGGAGAGATCGCCGCGGGCGACGGCGGTCGTCACTTCGGCGATGTTGCGGACCTGCGCGGTGAGGTTTCCGGCCATGACGTTGACGGACTCCGTGAGGTCCTTCCATGTTCCGCTGACGCCGCTGACCTGGGCCTGTCCGCCGAGGATGCCTTCCGAGCCGACTTCGCGGGCGACGCGCGTGACCTCGGATGCGAACGCGTTCAACTGATCGACCATCGTATTGATGGTGCCTTTGAGATTGAGGATCTCCCCGCGCGCGGCGACGGTGATCTTCTTGGAGAGATCGCCGTTGGCCACGGCGGTGGTGACGTCGGCGATGTTCCGGACCTGCGCCGTCAGATTCGAGGCCATGAAGTTGACCGAGTCGGTGAGGTCCTTCCACGTGCCCTCGACGCCTTTGATGACGGCCTGACCGCCGAGTTTGCCGTCGGATCCGACTTCGCGAGCGACGCGGGTGACTTCGGAGGCGTAGCCGTTCAACTGATCGACCATCGTGTTGATGGTGCGGCTCGACCGCAAGAACTCGCCGCGCAGCGGCCGTCCCTGATATTCCAGCGGCATCCGCTGGGTGAGGTCGCCGCGGGCGACGGCCCCGAGCACGCGGCCGGTCTCGGTCATCGGGTAGACGAGGTCGTCGACGAGCCCGTTGGCGGCATCGATCGCCGCGCGCCACTGTCCCTCGGCGTCGATGCTCGCGCGCTTGCGCACCTGGCCTTCGCGCCCGACCGCATTGCTCAAACGCGCGAGTTCGTCGACGATGCGACGATTGCGCAGCAGGCACGCGTTGAAGGTCGCCGCGATCTTACCTTCGATCCCCTCGCGCAGCGGAAGTTCCGTGGAAAAATCGCCGTCTCGAAAAGCGATCAGCGCGTGCAGCAGGTCTTCCTCAAAGGAAGTCGCACCGTTTTGGGAAGCGTTCCCCGAACGGATACGCGACGAGCTCTTCGTCTCCATCGATGATCCTCGCAGACAGGCGTACTGGCCGTACCTTACCCACCGCCCGGTCGTCGTAAACGACCGCGCGTTTCGGCTGGGCGAAACCTGGGAACGACGCCTCGGAACGCCGCCGCAACGGAGACCATCCCTTGAAAGAGACGACCCGCGGTCTCTCCGGAGTAGACCTCATTGCTGAGGTCGGGGTTCTCGCCGTCTCGGTCCCCGGCGCGCGTCGCATGCTGCAGGCGGTCGCGAGCGCCTGCATCGAGCACGGATGCTCGCTGGCCGCATTCTATCTCGCCGGTCAGCCGCCGGCCGCCAACGCCCTCGATCCCCGGGTGGCCGAGGCCCTGCGCCGTTCCAACCCGGAGGGCGCCCGCGACGTCGCCGGCGAGTTCGGGCTGGACGTCCGCTCCGCGCCGATCTCCGGCGGCAGCCTCGTCCTCGGGACGGCCGACGAGCGTCTCGCCGGCCTCGTCGCCCGCGTCCTTTCGGCCGGCCTGGACCACGTCGAAGCGACCGCCGCGCAGCATCGCGTCGCCGACCGCCTCCAGCGCGCCCTTCTCCCCTCGCAGCTCGCCTCGCATCCCGCCCTCCGGTTCGACGCGTCCTATCGTCCGGCGACCCAGGAGACGGAAGTCGGCGGCGATTGGTACGACGCGTTCAACGTCGGCGACGGACGCATCGCGATCTCCATCGGCGACATCGCCGGTCACGGCCTCGACGCCGCCATCGCGATGGGCGAGGCGCGGCGCGCGATACGGTCGGCCGCCGCGGGTTTCAACTCGCCGAGCGAACTGCTCGAGTTCGTCAACGGGAATCTGTGTCGCGACGGCGGGCTCGAGATGGCGACCGCCATCGTCGGCTATTTCGAACCGGCGCAGCGCACGTACGTCTATGCCAGCGCCGGCCACCCTCCGCAACTCTACATCGACGCTTCCGGGAGGCCGCATCAGCTCCCCGGCGGGGGTCTTCCGCTCGGTTTTTCGAGCGGCATCGCGTCGGATGACTTCACCGTCACCATCGACCCCGGAACGGCCCTCGTCCTCTACACTGACGGCCTGCTCGAATATGGCCGCGACATCATCGCGGGCGAACGCATCCTGATCGAGACGGTCGGGCGTTCGCAACTCGCGCACGCGGCAGCTCCGGCGACGGCGCTCACCGACGCGATCTTCGCCGAAGTCGAGAACACGGACGACGCCGCCGCGATGGTGATCGTCGGGGATGGCGAGATCTCTCCGCGCCGCCGCTGGCGATGGTCGGCCTATCCGGCGGCCGCGAGCGTAGCGCGCGAAGTCGTCCGCGAGTATGTGCGCGAGATGGCCGTCGATCGAGCCATCGTGGAACGCGTCATCCCGGCCTTCGGCGAGGCGATCGCCAACGCCATCGAACACGGGCGCCCCTCCGGCCGCGTCGAGGTCGCGATGGAGACGAAGGACGGGTCGATCTCGCTCGAAGTCAGCAATCAGGGCTCGTGGGTGGAGTTCGTGGAGCACGACGAGCGCGGCCGCGGCATCGCCATCATGAACGCGTTCGCCGACGGTATCGCGATCTCCAGCACCAGCGACATGACGACCATGCGCCTGACGTTTCGCGCGCGCCGCTAGCGCGATTCAGGGCTGCAACCGTCCGGCCTTCCATCCGCTCGCATCGCGATCGAAGGCGATGCGGTCGTGCAAGCGGTCCGCGCGCCCTTGCCAGAATTCGACGCGTGCCGGCACGATCAGGTATCCGCCCCACGAATGCGGCCGTTGGACCTCTTCTCCTTCGAAGCGTTGCTCGAAGTGCGCGACGCGTTCTTCGAGCAACGCGCGACGTTCGACCGGTTCGCTCTGTTCCGAGGCCCAGGCGGAGAGCCGATGTCCGCGCGGGCGCGAGAGGAAGTAGGCGTCCGAATCTTCCTCGGAAAGACGTTCGACCGCACCTTCGACCCGCACCTGACGCTGGAGCGCCGGCCAGAAGAACGTCGCGGCCGCATGCGGATTGCGCTCCAGTTCCCGGCCCTTGCGGCTGAAGTACGACGTGAAGAACGCGAGCCCGCGATCGTCCAACCGGCGCAGCAGCACGATGCGCGCGGAGGGGCGTCCGCGTTCGTCCGCGGTCGCGAGGCAGAACGCGTTCGGTTCGACGATGCCGCCGTCGCGGGCGCCCGCGATCCAAGCCGCGAGCGCGGCGAGCGGATCGTCGCCGAGCGAAGCCTCGTCGAGGGTCCCGCGTTCGTAGGAGATGCGTGACGATAGGTCCACGGTTACGGAAACCTCCCCAAGGCGAACCCGCCGGCCGCCGCCGCCAGGATGGCCAGGCCCCCGAAGATGGCTACGGCGAGCGAGACGTCGACGCTGCGCCGCTGCAGCGATGCCACCCGCCCGAGATGCGCGAGGGCATCGCGCAGCGACGACGCCGATCCGGCACGCGCGTATGCGCCGCCGCCCGCCTTCGCGTATGCGCCGAGCGCCGCTTCGTCGATCCCCGCCGTCTCGCCCGTGCCGGGGATGGGTCCCCCGTTCTCGGTCCCGATGCCGATCGTGAAGATGCGGATACCGCTCGCTCCGAGCAACTGCGCTTGGGCGAGCGGATCGGTCCCGGTATTGTTGACGCCGTCGGTGACGACGATGGCGACGCGGTGGCCGCTGCGCGGCAGCATGCGCGCGGCCAGCGCCAGGGCGTCGCCGATCGCGGTCGGTCCGTTCGGCGGCGGCAGGAGCGCGAGAGACGCGGCGACCTGGACGCGATCGCTCTGGAGCGGCGCGACCACGCTCGCGCCGCCGGCGAACGCGACGATGCCGATGCGCGTGCCCGGAACGGTCGCCTCGATGAACGCGCGCGCGGCCGCCTGCGCCGCGGCATAGCGGGTCGGCGCGACGTCGGTCGAGGCCATCGAGCCCGACGTGTCGATGCAGAGCACGACGCTGCCGTCACGCACGGGAACCGGAACGACGACGTGCGGAGAAGCGGTGGCGGTCGCGATCGCGAGCACGCCCGCGATGCCGGCCGCCGCGAGCAGACGCAGCAGCCACGCGGGCGGGGCCGCCACGGCGTGCACGAAGGCGAGGTTCGAGTAGGCCAAGGCCGCGCCGCGCCGCGCGCGCAGCAACGCGACGAATCCGGCGATCGCCAGCAGCGCGGCCGCGAGCGCGACGGCCAGTCGGAGCGGATGTTCGACGCTCATGCCGCGGGAGCCGGGATGCCGAACGCGCGCAGGAGCGAGTTGCGCCCGTCGGCTTCGTGCAGGGCGCCGGCTCGCCAGCCGGCGCGGACGAAACGGGCGAGGACGGCGCGTTCGCGTTCGCGCACGGCGATCCGGTAGCGTTCGCGCGCGCGCGCATCGGCATAGATCGTGCGCCGAAGACCCGTCTCCACGTCTTCGATCCGGGAGAAGCCGCGCAGCGGCAGTCCGGCATGCCACGGATCTCGCGCGACCAGCACGGTGCAGTCGGCGAACGCGCCGAGATCGGCGAGCGTCCGGTCGACGCCTGCGGCGAGGTCGAACCCGTCCGTCACCAGCAGCAGAGCGCTTCCGCGCGGCAGGGCCGCCCGCGCCGCCCCGAGCGCGCGCGCCGTATCGAAGGCGACGGTGGACGACGCGTACCTGCAGGCGCGCGCGCCGGCGGTCCCGCGCGCGACGGGCGCGACGATGCGATCGGGAAAGACGCGCATGCAGCGGTCGTCCGCGCGTGCCGCATCGTACCATGCCGCGACCGCATCGCCGGCGGCATCGAGCAGCGGTTGCGTCCGACCGACCTGCATGGAAGCGCTGTCGTCCAGGATCGCGGCCAGGGTCAGCGCGACGTCTTCCAAGACCACCCGCGTCTGCAGGCCGCCCGATCGCGCCGTGGCCGCCCAGTCGATGCGTCGCGGATCGTCGCCCGCCACGTATTCGCGTACCTCGACGAATTCGTAGCCGTCTCCGCGATACTTCGTCGGCGATCCGCCGCCTAGCGCGCGCGGCCTGCGCTTGCCGGCGAGCAGGGCCGCGCGCAGCGGCTCGCCCGTCACGGCGCCGGCACCGCCGCGATGCAGGCGCGTACGATGGCGTCGGCGTCCGCGTTCTCGGCCCCGACGCGATAGCTGAACGCCACGCGATGACGCAGCACGAGCAGCGCCACGCCGCGGACGTCGTCGGGCACGACGAAGGTCCGGTCGGCGAGCAGCGCCTTGGCACGGGCGAGGCGCAAGATCGCGAGCGATGCCCGCGGGCTCGCCCCGCGCTCCACGTAGGCCGCCGCGTCCGCCGACGGCGCGCGCGTCGCCGCCACCAGATCGACGACGTAGTTCTTGAGGTGGTCGTCGACGTGCACGGCGCGCGCGCGCGATCGCCACGCGCGCACGTCGTCGAGCGAGGCGATCGCATGCGGCGGATCCGCCTCCTCCGCTCCGAACCGCTCGAGGATCTGCCGCTCTTCCGCGCGCGTCGGATAGTCGAGGACGACTTTCATGAGGAAGCGGTCCATCTGCGCGAGCGGCAGTGCGTACGTGCCGTCGCTATCCAGCGGGTTCATCGTCGCGAGCACCACGAACGGATCGGGCAGCGGATGCGTCTGCGGGCCGATCGTCACCTGACGTTCCTGCATCGCCTCCAGGAGCGCCGACTGCACCTTCGCCGGCGCGCGATTGATCTCGTCGGCGAGGACCACGTTGGCGAAGACCGGTCCGAGGACGGTCGCGAACGCGCTCTCCCGTTGATCGAAGATCCGCGTTCCGACGACGTCGCTCGGCAACAGGTCCGGCGTGAACTGCACGCGTTTGAACGCCCCGTCGACCGCGGCCGCCAGGGCCCGACAGGCGAGGGTCTTCGCCAGGCCCGGCGGACCTTCGAGCAGCAGATGGCCGTCGGCGATCATCGCCAGGACGAGCGCCTCGAGCGTCTCGTGCTGACCGACGATCGTCTCGGCGAGCGCCGCGACGAGGTGCGAAGGCCGCGCGCTCACCCGCGATACCCCTCGAGCGCGCGCAGCGCGTCGTCGATGGCCGCGGGCCGATCCGCATCCGCGGTGAATGCCGCGCGCTCGAGCGCGCGCAGCACGGCGCGCAACGACGGATCGTGCGCGGCCGGCCTGCGGACCACGTCGGCGAGCGTCTCGCCTTCGCCCGCGCCGACCATCGACCAGACCGAGGCGCGCGCGGCGAGAGCGCCATCGCGGGTGGGATCGGCGGCGAGGCGCGAGCGCGCGCTCGCGATTGCATCGCCGGACGGAAGCGCGACTTCTTCCGGCGGCGCGGCCGGCGCCACGTCCGCGACGACGGGGGCGGGCGGCCGGCGCAGACGCAGGACGGCGATCGCCAGGGCCGCGACGACGAGCGCGCCGAGCGCGAAGCCTCCGAACGACGCGAGCCCGGCCCGCAGGCGCGATCCGATGCCGCGCACCGTCGCGGGGGATCCGGCGACGGCGAAGGTCAGGGCGGCGGAGAGGAAGCGTTTCGGTTTGCCGTCGCGCGCGTCGATCGCATCGAGATAGGCGGGCGCGATCGCGAACGTACCGGTGCGGTGCGCGACGACGGCGATCGTCTCGCGATACTCGCTCCCGTTCGCGGTGGCGACGGTGTGCTTCTCGTCGCCGAGGATCTCGAGCGTGTCGAGCGGCGGCAGGACGACGCCGACCGGATCTCCGAGCCGTCCGGCGGTGCGCACGTCGATGACGAGATGGAAGGGGCGCTCTTGATGCGGCGTCGCCGTATCGGCGGCGAAGGTGAATGCGGTGACGTCCAGTTTCGGCAAGGGTTGCGCGCTCGCCGCGGCGACCGCGGCGACGGCGCAGAGCAGGGCGATGCTAGCTGCGCGCATGCTCGAGCCAGCGGGCGAAGAGTTCGCGCGCGTCGGCGGGACCGGGAGACGCTTCCGGGTGGAACTGCACGGCCGCGATCGGTCGGGTGCGATGGCGAAAGCCCTCGTTCGTCCCGTCGTTGAGATTCGTCATCGTCGCTTCCAGGGCGTCCGGCAGCGAGGACCCCTCGACGGCATACCCGTGATTGTGCGCGGTGATCATGACCTTGCCGCGGGCTTCGTCGTAGACGGGCTGATTGCCGCCGCGATGTCCGTAGGGAAGTTTGTAAGTCGTCGCCCCGCAGGCCAGCGCGAGCAATTGATGTCCGAGACAGACGCCGTAGAGCGGCACCGCGTCGAGCATACCACGCAGCGTCTCGATGGTCTGCGGCAGATCGGTGGGATCGCCGGGACCGGGCGAGATGAAGACCGCTTCCGGTCGCGTCGCGTCGATGGCGGCGCGCGTCGCATCGAACGGGAGCACCGTCACGCGCGCGCCTACCGCCGTCAGGTCGCGCAGGATCGCCCGCTTGACGCCGCAATCCAGCAGCGTCACCCGCGTGCCGTCCTCCGGACCTTCGACGTAGGTCCGCTTCGTCGCGACGCTCGGGACGAGTTCCGCGGTCGTCGCCTCGCGCGCGTACCGCGCCAGTTCCCGTTCGGCGCGCTCCATCGCATCCTCGCCGACGGCGAGCGCGGCGAGGATGGTGCCGTGCTCGCGCAAGGCGATGGTGATCGCGCGCGTGTCCGCGCCCTCCATCGCCGGGACGCGCTCCTCGCGCAGCCACGATGCGATATCCGTCTTCGAGAGGTGGTGCGACGGCCTCCGCGCTGCATTCTTGACGATCGCGCCGGCCGCGCAGACGCGCGCGTATTGCGCCGCGCTTCCGGAGATCCCGTAGTTGCCGATCATCGGATACGTGAACGTCAGGATCTGACCGGCGTACGACGGATCGGTCAGCGCTTCTTCGTAGCCCGTCATCCCCGTATAGAAAACGGCCTCGCCGAGCGCGAGGCCTTCGAACGCGAGACCGCGCCCGTCGAAGCGGGAACCGTCTGCCAGGAACAGGGCGGCGGGGATGGTCATGCGGAGTTCGTGAGTTCGGCGTCGTAGCGCAGGCTCCCGGCGACGATGGTCGCGCGGATCGCGCGCGGCAACTGCATGCCGTCGAAGGGCGTGTTCTTGCCTTTGGAGGCGAAGCCGCTCGCGAGCACCGTCCACGGACGGTCGGCGAAGACGGTGATGTCGGCCGGCATTCCCGGCGCGAGGGAACCGCCGGCCAAGCCGAGGATCCGGCACGGGCCGGCGGAGAGCAGCGCGACGTAGCGCGCGACCGGGAGATCGGGGAGGGCGAGCGCGTAGGCGCCCGCCGCGATCTCGAGACCGCTGAAGCCGAAGGCGGCGCGATCGAACGGCAGCTCCTTCTCGGCCGCGGTATGCGGCGCGTGATCGGTCGCGAACGCGTCGACCCAGCCGCGGCGCACCGCGTCGCGAAGGGCGCGCGCGTCTTCCTCCGCGCGCAGCGGCGGATTGACCTTCGCGCCGCCGCCGAGGACGCCGACGAGCGCCTGCGTGAAGAGCAGGTGGTGCGGCGTGACCTCGCACGTCAGGTCGACGCCGGCATCTTTTGCCGCCGCGATCGCGGAGATCGAAACGCCCGTCGAGACGTGCGCGACGTGCCACGGAGCGGCCGTTTCGCGCGCGAGCGCGAGGTCCCGGCGCACCATCGCATCCTCTTCTTCCGCGTGCGAGATGAGTCGTCGCCCCGTCGGCAGTGCGGCGACGGCCACCGCGCGCATCGCGTCGTCGTCGTCGACGGGCGAGCCGTCGTCGGAAAACCCGACCGCCCCGGCGCGCGCGAGCGCGGCGTAGTCGAGCGTTTCGCGCCCGGCGCGGCCCCGCGTCATCGCGGCGATCGGATAGATGCGGCACGCGACCGTCGCCGCCGCAGCGCGGCGCACCACGTCGGCGACGCGCGCCGCGGTATCGAGCGCGGGTTCGGTATTGGGCATGCACGCGACGGCCGTGAAGCCGCCGCGCACGGCGGCGCGGGCGCCGCTCTCGAGCGTCTCCTTTTCCGGAAAGCCGGGATCGCGCAGATGCGCGTGGATATCGACGAAGCCGGGAGCGACGACCGACCCGGTCGCGTCGTAGACGATCTCGTCGGGCTCGGGAGGGAGATCCGCGCCGATCTCGGCGACGATCTCGCCGCGCGTGCGCACGTCGAAACGTCCGTCGATGCCGGCGACCGGATCGACGAGACGGCCGCCGCGGACGAGCATCTAGGCCGGGCCGTTGACGAGCAGGTCGAGCACGGCCATGCGGACGCCGACGCCGTGCATCACCTGCTTGGCATACCGCCAGCCGGCGTATTCCAGGACGACGTCGTCGAGTTCGACGCCGCGATTGTACGGGCCGGGATGCATGACGATCGCACCGGGCCGCACGTCGGCCAGACGGCGCGCGTCCAGACGATAGCGCTCGATGTACTCCTCATCGGAGAGCGGCATGTCGGCGAAGCGCTCGCGCTGGATGCGCAGCAGCACGATCGCATCGGCTTCGGGGATGGCGGCGTCGAGATCGCGCTCGATGACGATGCCGTCCTCGACGTACGTCGACGGGAGGAACGGTTCGGGACCGACGAGGACAACGCGCGCGCCCATGCGCAGCAGTCCGCGGATGGTCGAATGCGCGACCCGGCTGTGGAGGACGTCGCCGACGATCGCGATCGTCCGTCCGGCGACCTCGCCGAACTCTTCGCGGATGGTGAAGATGTCCAGCAGCGCCTGCGTCGGATGCGCGTGCGAACCGTCGCCCGCGTTGACGACGTGTCCGTCGAACGACTTGGCGATGCCCGCCGGAAAGCCTGATTCGGGGTGGCGCACGACCAGGACGCCGACGCCGAGCGCCGAGAGGGTGATCGCCGTATCTTCGACGGTCTCGCCCTTCGTCGCCATGCTCATGTCTTTCGGCGAGAGGTTGACGACGTCGGCGCCGAGGCGCTTCTCCGCGAAGTTGAACGACGTGTACGTGCGCGTCGAATGCTCGAAGAACATGTTGACGCAGGCGACGCCCTGGAGCGTCTTGGGAGGCGAACGCCGTTCGAACGCGCGCGCCCGGTCGAGGATGAAGGAAAGTTCGTCTGCGCTCAGATCGTCCAGATCGATGAGGCTACGCCGCATCCGCATGGATCGTGACCTCGTCGCTTGGCGACGGCTCCGGTGCGAGGACGACTTCGATGCGCTCGCTCCGGCCCGAGGGGATGGTCCGGCCCACGTAGTCCGGTTGTATCGGCAGTTCGCGAAGACCGCGATCAACCAGACAGCACAGGCGGATCGCCGCCGGCCGGCCGAAGTCGGTGAGCGCGTCGAGCGCCGAACGGATCGTGCGGCCCGTATAGAGCACGTCGTCGACTAGCACGACGGTACGCCCCGCGACGTCCACCGGGATCTGCGATTCCGGAAGCGCGCGCGATACGTCGTCGTCGCGATAGAGATTGATGTTGAGAAAGCCAAGTACGGGTTCTTTACCCGCGATGGCGGCGATCTTCGCGGCGATCCGGGTGGCGAGCGCTTCGCCGCCGCGACGGATGCCGAGCAGGACGATGCCCGCTTGCGCGTCGGCAGGTTCGAGGATCTCGCTGGCCAGACGAGCGATCGTCCGATCGATCTCGTCGGCGGGGATCAGCACCCGGCCCTTGGCCGCTGCGGTCATCCGACAACTCCTAGCGCGTGCAGCTCCGAGCGGACCCGGGCGAGCTCGTCGCGATATGCATCGAGCTTCGCGCGCTCCTTCGCAACGACGTCGGGCGCGGCCTTGGAGACGAACTGCGCGTTGGTGGTCTTCTTCTCGCCGCGGTCGACTTCGGCTTCCAGCCGGATCGCCTCCCGGCGGAGGCGCTCGGCCCGCGCCTGGGGCGAAACGGTCACGGCGACCGATCGGAGCGCCTCGTCGAGCGTCCCCGAGCCGGAGCCGGCGGTGGAGAGACGGAGCTTCGCGAAGGCGCCGAGCAGATCGCGCTCTTCCGGGAACGCGTCCAGCGCGGCCGAACCGGTCGCATCGACCGTAGCGCGCGGATCGGCGCCGTTCTCCTGACGCTGGGTACGCAAGGCTTCGACTTGCGCGCGGACCGCATCGAAGCGTGCGGCCGCGTCCCGATCCACCGGGACCTCTTCGGGGTCGGGCCAGGTCGACGTCATGATGGTCGCCCCGTCGTGCGGGATCGTCGTCCAGACCTCTTCGGTGATGAACGGCGCGAGCGGATGGAGCAGCCGCATCGCGTTGTTGAGCGCGAACGAGAGGACGCCGGCGCGGCTCGCCGCATTCGCATCGCGCTTGGTCGCTTCGACGTACCAATCGCAGAGCTCGTACCAGACGAAGCGCCACAGCGTCTCGGCGGTCGCGCCGAAGTCGTAGGCATCGAGCCGTCCCGAGACCTCGACGATGGTGTCGTGAAGCCGCGTCAGGATCCACTTGTCGGCCAGCGTCAGCGAGGACGCGGGCGGGAGGGTCATCGCGCGCGGCGGGGTCTCCGGAAGCGTCAGCAGATAGCGCGTCGCGTTCCAGATCTTGTTGTTGAAGTTGCGGGCTTCTTCGCAGCGCGATTCCTGGAAGCGCACTTCTTGGCCCTCGAGGCGCATCTGCCGCAGCATGCCCATGCGGAACGCGTCGGCGCCGTAGCTCTGCACCATCGTCATCGGATCGATCGCGTTCCCGAGCGACTTGGACATCTTGCGTCCCTGCGCGTCGAACACGAGCGGCGTGATGAAGACCGTCGGGAACGGGATCGCGCCCATGAAATGCTCGCCGAACATCACCATCCGGGCCACCCAGAGGAAGATGATCTCCCAACCCGTGATCATCACCTGGGACGGATACCAGTGCTCCAGTTCCGGCGTCTTCTCCGGCCACCCGAGGATCGAGAACGGCCAGAGCGCGCTCGAGAACCACGTGTCGAGCGTGTCGGGATCGCGCCGCAGCGGCGCGCCTGCATGGTCGCGGTCGGCGATCGCGCGCGCGGCCTCTTCGGTCTCGGCGACGACGACGGAGCCGTCGGGCGCATACCAGACCGGCAGCCGATGTCCCCACCAGACCTGGCGCGAGACGTTCCAGTCGCGGATGTTCTCGAGCCACTGCTCGTAGGTGCGGCCATATCGTTCCGGCACGAACTTCAGCCGGCCGTCGCGGTAGGCTTGCAGCGCGGGCTCCGCGAGCGGCTTCATGGTCATGAACCACTGCTCCGAGAGCATCGGCTCGACGATCGCACCGCTGCGTTCGCTGGTCGCGACGGCATGCCGGTACGGCTCTTCCGCCAGCAGCAGACCCTTCTCGCGCAGGCGCGCGACGATGGCCTCGCGGGCGGCGAACCGGTCGAGCCCGTCGTACTCGCCGACGCCGATATCGGCCCCCGTCACCTTGCCGTCGGCATCGAGGACCGAAGGCATCGGCAGACCGTGCCGGATCCCGATCTCGTAGTCGGTGGCGTCGTGCGCGGGCGTGACCTTGACCGCGCCGGTGCCGAAGGCCGCGTCGACGGACTCGTCCGCGACGATCGGGATCGCGCGATCGAGCAGCGGCGGCACGAGCACCGTCGATCCGATCAGCGCCGCATAGCGCTCGTCTTCGGGATGGACCGCTATGGCGACGTCGCCGAGCATCGTCTCGGGCCGCGTGGTGGCGACCGTTATGCCCGGTCCTGACCCGTCGGCGGAGGGATAGGCGATGCGCCACAGGTGCGCGTCGCGTTCGACGTGCTCGACTTCGGCGTCGGAGATCGTCGTCTTCGCGACGGGATCCCAGTTGATCAGACGCTTTCCTCGATAGATCAGCCCTTCGTCGTAGAGCTGCACGAACGCGCGCCGCACCGCCGCGCTCAAGCCGTCGTCCATCGTGAAGCGCGAACGGTCCCAATCGGGGCCGAAGCCGATCGCGCGGAACTGCGCGTCGATCGTTCCGCCGTATTCCTCGGCCCATCGCCACGCGCGTTCGAGATACCGCTCGCGGCCGAGTTCCTCGCGCGACGAGCCTTCTTTTTTGAGCTGCTTGATCAGCACCGCTTCGGTCGCGATGGCCGCGTGATCGGTCCCCGGCAGCCACACCGCGTTCTCGCCCTGCATGCGATGGTAGCGCGCGAGCGCGTCCATCGGCGTGAAGGTCGAGCCGTGCCCGAGATGCGCCCGCCCGGTGACGTTGGGCGGCGGCATGCAGATCACGAATGGCGGACGCGCCGGGTCGGGCTCGTCGTGGAAGTAGCCCGCAGCCTCCCAACGTTCGTAGAGCCGGCGCTCCACGGCGGCCGGCTCATAATTCTTCGGAAGCTGGTCGGGGGTCGACGTCACGCCGGTTCTTTTTTCTGCTCCTGGTAGACGAGCGCCGGCGGGTCCTTCTTCTCGATCACGTCCTTGTTGACGATGCACTTCTTCACGTTCGTCATCGACGGAAGGTCGTACATGACGTCCAGCATCACTTCTTCGAGGATCGAGCGCAGACCGCGGGCGCCGGTCTTGCGACCCTGCGCGCGAGCGGCGATCGCGCCGAGCGCCTCTTTCGTGAACTGCAGGTCGACGCCGTCCATGTTCATGATCTTCTGGAACTGGCGGACGAGGGCGTTGCGCGGTTCGGTGAGGATGCGGCGCAGGGCCAGTTCGTCGAGCGCGTCGAGGGTGACGACGATCGGCAGGCGCCCGATGAACTCCGGGATCAGGCCGAACTTGAGCAGATCTTCGGGCATCAGCTGCTGGAAGAGCTTGCCGACCTGTGCGTTCTTCTTGCCCTCGGGCTGGGCGCGGAAGCCCATGTTGTTCGCGCTCACGCGCGACTCGATGATCCGCTCCAAGCCGTCGAAAGCGCCGCCGCAGATGAACAGCACGTTGGTCGTGTCGATCTGGATGAACTCTTGATGCGGATGCTTGCGGCCGCCCTGCGGCGGGACGTTGGCGGTCGTGCCTTCGAGGATCTTCAGAAGCGCCTGCTGCACGCCCTCGCCCGACACGTCGCGCGTGATCGACGGGTTCTCGCTCTTGCGCGCGATCTTGTCGATCTCGTCGATGTAGACGATGCCCTTCTCGGCGCGCTTGACGTCATAGTCCGCGGCCTGGATGAGCTTGAGCAAGATGTTCTCGACGTCTTCGCCGACGTAACCGGCCTCGGTGAGCGAGGTCGCGTCCGCCATCGCGAGCGGCACGTCCAGGATCTTGGCGAGCGTCTGCGCCAGGTACGTCTTGCCGGACCCGGTCGGACCGACGAGCAGGATGTTCGACTTCTGCAGTTCGACATCGTCGCTGCCGCCGGTGCTCGTGCCCATGTTGATGCGTTTGTAGTGGTTGTAGACGGCGACCGCGAGCGACTTCTTGGCGCGGTCCTGACCGATCACATACTGGTTGAGGATGTGATTGATCTCTTTCGGCTTGGGGATGTTCCGCAGCCGGAGGTTCTCGTCGACGTTCTTGTAGAGCTCTTCTTCGATGATCTCGTTGCAGAGCTCGATGCATTCGTCGCAGATATAGACGCCCGGGCCCGCGATCAACTTGCGCACCTGCTCCTGCGACTTGCCGCAGAAACTGCACTTGAGCTGGCCCTTCTCGTCTCCAAACCGGAACATCGGCTGCGGGGCTTCCTTCTCTACGGCGCTACGCGGGCGGGTTCGCCAGCGACGACCGGTCTTCGATGACCGTATCGATGATACCGTATTCCTTGGCTTCGGCGGCAGTCATGTAATAATCCCGGTCGATGTCCTTAAGAATCCGCTCGATGGGCTTCTTGGTCGACTGCTCGTAGATGGCCGCGATCTGCTGCCGGGTGGCGATGAGGTCCCGGGCGGCGATCTCCACGTCCGTGGCCTGGCCGCCGATCTGGGAGACCCAGGGCTGGTGGATGAGGATCTTGGCGTGGGGCAGGGACATCCGCTTGCCGGCCGCGCCGCCGGTCAGGAGGATGGAACCCATCGAGGCCGCCATGCCGCAACAGATGGTCGCGACGTCGGGCTTGATGAACCGCATCGCGTCGTAGATCGCCAGACCCGCGGTCACGCTGCCGCCGGGGCTGTTGACGTACATGTCGATGTCCTTGTCCGGGTCTTCCTTTTCGAGGAAGAGCAGCTGCGCGATGACGAGGTTGGCGAGGTGGTCGTCGATCGCTCCGCCGACGAAGACGATGCGGTCTTTGAGCAGACGCGAATAGATGTCGTAGGCGCGTTCGCCCCGCGCGCTCTGCTCGACGACCATTGGGACCAGATGACCCATCGGATATGCCTTCCTCTCGATTGCTGTCCGGATATGACGTGGACTACCCTGCGTAACTACGACGCGGGTGCGAAGGTTGCTTTTATTCGCGCGGACTAGGAGACGGTCGCGGCGTCGACGAGCGCTTCCATCGTCTTGTTGCGCACGATGCCGTCCATCAGCGAGAGGACGTTATTGCCGAGCGCCTTACGGATGCGGTCGACGGGCTGGCGGTACTGCGCGGCCAGCGTCTGCAGCTCGTCGGCGATGTCGGCCGGCGTCGCGGCGATGCCTTCGGCCTTCGCGATCGCTTCGATCAGCAAGGTCCCCTTGACGCGGCTCTCCGCCTCGGGACGGAACTCGGCGCGCAGTTCCTCGATCGTCTTGCCGCTCTCTTTGAGGTAGTCGTCGAACGGGACGCCGGCGCGGGTCGCCGCCTGCTCGCCTTCTTCCAACATGTGGTCCACTTCGCCGTCGACCATGGCGGCCGGAAGCGGGACGTCGTGTGCGGCGAGGAGCTTCTCCATCACCTGATTGCCGATCTCGCGGCGGCGCCGCGCGTCGGCGATCGCTTCCAGACGTTTGCGCACGTCGGCGCGCAGATCGGCGACCGTCTGGTTCTCGGAGACCGAGCGGGCGAACTCGTCGTCGAGCGCCGGCAGTTCGAGTTCCTTGACGTCGTGCACGGTGACCGCGAAGACCGCGTCCTTGCCGGCCAGATCCGTCTGATGGTAGTCGGAGGGGAACGTCGCGGTGACGTCCTTCGATTCGCCCGCCGAGAGGCCGGCGATGCCCGAGGCGAAGCCCGGGATGAAGCGCGACTCGTCGAGTTCGGTCATCTGCCCGGTGGCGGTGCCGCCCTCGAAGGTGACGCCATCGATGGTGCCGGCGTAATCCATGGTGACGACGTCGCCCAACTTCGCCGGGCGGTCGACCGGCACGAGCGTCGCGCGTTCGCGCGCCAGGCTCTGCAGACTGCGTTCGACGTCGTCGTCGGAGACGGTCGCGGGCGGTAGGGTGACGGCGATGCCCTTGTAGTCGCCCAGTTCGATGGCCGGGCGCACCTGGACCGTCGCCTTCAACTTATAGGGATTGCCGGGCTCGAGCGGCAGCAGTTCCATGGTCGGACGCTGCACCGGATCGAGATCGTGCTCGCGGACGGCCTTGGCATAGGCCTCGGGGACGACGTCTTCCATCGCCTGGTTCTCGATCGCATCGGCGCCGTAATTCTGCTCGAACACCTTGCGCGGGATCTTCCCCGGACGGAATCCCGGCAGCCGCACGTTCTTCGAAAGCTTCTTGAACGCGCGATCCTGCGCTGCAGCCAACTCCTCAGGCGTGATGGTGATCTCGAGCTCGACCTTGGTCGGCTCCAAACGCGTGAGAGTGGAAGCGGGTAAAACTGTGTTGCTCATAACTCCGGCCAAGCATCGAACGTGGGGAGCCCTGTGGGCTTTGCCCAGAGGGGGCGCGGAGCCGCGAAGCGCGCAGCGCCGGTCAAAGTCCGCTCACAAAACGAATTTTGTGAGTGGAGCGGAAGACGAGATTCGAACTCGCGACCCTCGCCTTGGCAAGGCGATGCTCTACCACTGAGCTACTTCCGCACGATCGTTAGTATCAACCCCGCGCAGGCCGCAGGCCGGAGCGCCGGTTGAACCACTCTGCTTGGCCAATGGCCGCAGGCATTTGGGCACGCAGAGACTCGAACTCTGACGGGTTGCCCCACTGGAACCTAAATCCAGCGCGTCTACCGGTTCCGCCACATGCCCCGAGACTGTACCGGGGCCGGTACGGCTCCGGCGACCACCATAGATATGCCCCGCCCGATGCTTTTCCTTCCCTCCGGGAGAGAAAAAACCGGCGCTCCGACAATCGTCGCGCGGGGCTAGAAGCCGTTGATCGTCCCGGAGAAGACCACCTTGCACTTCCCCGTCGAGGAGTCGGTCCTGATGTCGAACCGGGCGGTGTTCTGCGGGCCGAGCGAACTGCTGTAATTGCAGTTCGGACCGGTGATCGTGAGGCTCGCGCTCTGCGTGGCGTTGAGGCTCAGCGAATGCGACCGATGACCCTCGGTCAGCGTGAACTGATGCGTGCCGGCCGTCTGGACGACCTTGACCTGATACGTCTGCGCGGTCTGATCGACCACGTCCAGGATGAATGCGTATGCCGCGTTCGCGCGGCCGGCGCACAAAGCGACCGCGAGCAGCGCCATGACCGTGACTGCCGATTTCATACAGACTTCCTCCGCTCTTCGAACGCATCGTTGCCTCGCTTGGTTCCACGCCCCTCTTGACACGGTCGGACGCGGGCGGTATGGTGACGCGAACATGTCCACGTCGATCGCGATGATGAGCGGCCTCGCATGCCGGATGCAGATGCACCGGTGGGGGTTCGCTATCGCCTAGGCTTGGAGACGCCAAGTACGGGAAGCGGCCTCCACCTTCACAGGTGGGGGCCGCTTTCGTCTATCAGCACCGATCTTCGGAGTGAAACGCATGCCAGATCTGACCTTTGGCCACTCTTCCGGATTCGCTACGCGGGCCATCCGCGCCGGACAGAACCCCTGCAGCGCTACGGGCGCGACCATCCCTCCCGTGTATCAGACGGCGACCTACACCCTGGAATCGCCGGGGGTCACGAAGGGCTACGACTACTCGCGTTCCGGCAATCCGACGCGCTCCGCGCTCGAAACCCAGCTCGCGAGCCTCGAGGGCGGGCGCTTCGCGTCGGCGTTCGGGTCCGGCATGGCTGCGGTCGCGGGGGTCGCCGCCCTGCTCCGCGCCGGGGACCACATCGTGGCGACGGCCGATATCTACGGCGGAACGCACCGGCTCTTCAGCGTCGTCCTTCCGCGTTACGGCATCGCGACCACGTTCGCCGACGTCGGCGACGACGACGCGCTGCGCGCGGCCATCCGCCCGAACACCAAACTGCTCTGGCTCGAGACGCCGTCCAATCCGATCCTGCGCCTCACCGACGTCGCGCGCGCCGCATCGGTCGCGAAGGCGGCGCGGCCTGGCATCGTCGTCGCCGCCGACAACACGTTCGCCTCGCCGTACTTCCAGCGGCCGCTCGAACTCGGCGCCGACGTGGTCATGCACTCCACCACCAAGTACTTGTGCGGACACTCCGACGTGGTCGGCGGCGTGGTCGTCACCGACGACGGCGACCTGCAGAGCGAGATCGCCTTCCATCAGAACGCCGTCGGCGCCGTCCCCGGACCGTGGGACGCCTACCTGACCCTGCGCGGCGTCAAGACGCTGGCGCTACGTATGGAAGCGCACGCCCGCAACGCCGCGGCGGTGGCGGCGTTCCTCGCATCGCGCGACGACGTCGACGCGGTCCACTATCCGGGCCTGACCTCGCATCCCGACCACGATCTCGCCAAGCGGCAGATGAGCGGATTCGGCGGCATCGTCAGCTTCCGGCCGAACGGCGGCGCGGACCGCGCTCGCGCGATCGTCTCGCAGACGCGCGTCTTCAATCTCGCGACGTCGCTCGGCGGCGTCGAGTCCCTCGTCTGTCTCCCCGCGCAGGCGACGCACGGCTCGCTGACGCCCGAGGAACGCGCGGCGCTCGGCGTCGGCGACGATCTTATCCGCCTCTCGGTCGGCATCGAAGACGGAGGCGATCAGGTCGCGGACCTGCGGCACGCGCTCGACGCAACGGCGCATCCGGCGGGGGCCGCGCGCGCGCTCGCGAAGAGTTGGACATGATGCGCTTCTTCTCGACCGCGCTCTGCGCGCTGATCCTCATCGTCGGGCTCGCGACGACCACGAGCCGGGCGGCCGGCGAGACCCACATCTACGTGCACAACGAGACGGACGCGTACGTCTGGATCACGGCGTACGAAGGTTCGTATCACACCGGAGGCGCCCACGCCTGGTGTGTGTCGCCGCATTCGACGGACCGGCACGGCGTGGCCGTCTATATCTTCGACGTCCGCGCGGAGATCTCGACGGGCGGATGTCAGCGCAATCCCATCCTGCTGGACGTCACGCGAGCCGCGGTGCGCGGTCTCAAGCACGGCGCCTATACGTTCAACTACACCGCCAAGGGCGGAGGGCGTTCGTTCCAGTTCGACGGCCCGCACTAGGCCGCTCGGACGGATCGACTCAGGTCGTCGGCTCGACGAGCGCGGCGGCGCCGGGTGCCTGGCCGGGGAAGAATTGGCCGGCGCCCGGCCTGATATCTTCGAAGGTGACGCGGAAATCTTGTAGGCTGCTGCGCGTCCGAACCCCCTATTGGATGCTGAGGTGACACCCCGTATTGACGACGACTCTGAGAGAGGCCTGGTTCGGCAGGGCGAGCCGAGCCGATCTGCAGGCCATCGTGGTCACCACAAGTCCGGTACTGCCTTCGGGCATCCCGAACGTCGCGTCGCGGCGGTCCGAGACGGGGCCGGATACCACCGGACCCAGACCCTGATCGAAAACCGCATGGGCGGCATAGCCGGACAGGTTCACAACGGTGACGAAGCGCGCCCCGGCGGCCGCAGCGGGCCCCGCGAGGATCGCAAAGGCCAGCGCTGCGATCGCAGCGCGCTTCATTCGACCACCCGGCAGGCCGGCCCGAACGTGACCGTCATCGGCCGGTTCGTGGTCGTGAGGTTGTGGACGACGTGCCCGCACGCCGACGTCGTCACCCGTATCGAAAGCGGGACGTCCGGCAGCGAGAACGTGCGGCTCGCGCCGGGCTCCACGATCGCGGGAACGCCCCCCTTATCGTTGCTGAAGAGCACGGACGCGGCACCGGTGTCACGGTTCACGACGGTTACGGAACGCATTCCCGCCGCCCCGGCGTACGGCGAGGCCGCGAGCAGCGCGAGCGTCAGTGCGGTCGATGACCAAGCGAGGATCTTCATATGGACGAGGAACGTCATGGACGCTTGCTTAGTTCCCGATACGAAAATCCCCGCGGCGTTCAGAAGCAGTGGAGGAACGGCCCGCCGCGGCGGTCCGCCGGCGACGCCTTTTCGTATCCGAACGCCATGTCGCGCCCGGCCGCCGTCTGACATCCCAAGTGCGGCGTTTCCCCCGCCGTCGGTCGTATCGATCGTGGTGACGTGATGCGACGTCGCGAAGTGCTTCTGACCATCGAGATCTGCAGTCGATCCGTACCGGTGCGTCGGCCCGGAGCGGCGCGGCGCACATCGCCACGGCCAGCATCAGGAGTAGCGGTGTACGGATGCGATGCGAGCGTGTTCCGAGGCGGATGCGAAAAGCCTCGAACCCGATGGGCCCGAGGCTTTTCTAAAAACTGCACCGCGAAGGACTCGAACCTTCAACCAATTGATTAAGAGTCAACTGCTCTACCATTGAGCTAGCGGTGCACGCCGGGAAAGAACTGTGCGCCCTCCGGGACTCGAACCCGGGACCAATAGATTAAAAGTCTACTGCTCTACCGACTGAGCTAAAGGCGCGCGTCTGGGACACTATACCCGCCTCGCACGCGGTTGGCAAGCCGACATCGGGCAGGGCCATGTTACGCGCCGCGCGCGGGCGCGTCCTGCACGACCCGTTCGCCGAGAGCGCCGGGATATTTGGCCGCGAGGTCCGCGGCGGCCATCGGCCGCGCATACAGATAGCCTTGCCCGAGCTTGCAGCCGCTGGCGCGCAAGGCCCCGGCCTGGCGCTCCGTCTCGACGCCTTCGGCAACGACGCGGACGTCGTAGGATTCCGCGAGCGCCAGGAGCGTGTTGACGATCGGACCGCTCGCCAGTTCGCCGTCCGCGCCCGCCACGAACGTGCGGTCGATCTTGATCGAGTCGACGGTGAACTGCTGCAGATACCGCAGGGACGAATAGCCGGTGCCGAAGTCGTCGATGCAGATCTTGTATCCGCGATCGCGGACCTCTTCTACCGAGGCGTGGGCGCGCGTTCCGACGTCCAGCACCACGTTCTCGGTGATCTCCAGCACGATCGCCTCCGGGGTGAGACGGTTGGCCGCCACCGTCTCTTCCAGACGCTGTGCGAAATCCGGCTCGACCAGTTCGCCCGCCGAGACGTTGACGTGCATCAGGAAGCCGTCGTAGCGGACCTCCCATTTCGCCAACTGTTCGCAGGCCGTGCGGATGACCCAGGTGCCGATCGCGCGGGCGAAGCCCGTCTGTTCGGCCAGCGGCATGAACTCGTTGGGGCTCATCAGCCCGTTGCGCGGATGTTCCCAGCGGATCAGGGCCTCGCACGCGGTCAGTTCGCCGGTGGCGAGGTCGACGATCGGCTGATAGAGCATGCGGAATTCTTGGCGGTCGAGCGCGGAACGGAGGTCGGTCGTCAGTTCCAGGCGGCGGGCCGCCTGCGCGTGCATGGTCGCATCGAAGACCGCATAGCGTCCGCCGCCCGCGGCCTTGGCCTGCTGCATCGCGATGTCGGCATCGCGCATGATGTCCTCCGCCTGTTCGTAGGTCGGCGAAGCGATGGCGACGCCGACGCTGCCTCCGACGTAGAGCGTCCGGCCGGAGACGTCGACCGGTCGCGCGAGGTTCGCGACGATGCGCCGCGCGATCGCCTCGACGTGCAGGGTGTCCCCGAGCGACTGCACGAGGATCGCGAACTCGTCGCTGCCCAGGCGCGCGACGACGTCGTCCGCGTCGACCGAGGCGCGCAGCCGGCCCGCGACCGTGGTGAGGACGAAGTCGCCCGCGGCGTGCCCGAGACTTTCGTTGACGTCCTTGAAGCGATCCAGATCCACGAACAGGACCGCGAAGACCGAGTTGAGCGCGCTTCCGTCCGCGAACCGTCCGCGCAGCCGATCTTCCAGGACCGCGCGATTCGGCAGGCCCGTCAGGCGGTCGTGCGTCTTATCGTAGGCCGCGCGCCGCTCGCTCCGTTTGAGCGCGGTGATGTCGCGGACCATGCACATCGCGAACGGCGTGCCGCCCCGCTCGTCGGCGACGCGCGAGATGGTCGCGTGCGCCCAGAGTTCGCGCCCGCCCGGACCGAGCGAGTGATATTCGTATTCGAACGCGTCCCGCTGGCCGGCCATGACGTCTTGGAGTTCGGGCTCGTGCCCGTCGAAGACGCGCTCCGGCCGATCGCCGAACAGGGCGCGGAACATGTCGTTGGCTTCGACGATCTGGCGCTTGCCGTCGAGGATCGCGATGCCCATCGCCGCTCCGTCGAAGACGGCGCGGAACTGGGCTTCGGTCAGCCGCAGCGCGCTCTCGGCCTGCTGACGCGCGAGTTCCGTCGCCAGGCGCGCCGATTCCTGATGGGCGGCCGCGAGCAGGCGCCGGTCGCGGCGAGCGAAGAGCCCCGCGACCGAGAGCATCAATCCGACGACGAGAGCGGCGCCCGCAAGCACGACGAGATAGACGTAGGTGTTGCGGCGATCGTTGAGGCGTTGAAGCCGCTCGAGGTTGACGTCGAGCGCGTTGGCCAGACCGTCGAACGCCGTCAGAGTACGCGCGCGCAGCGAATCCGCCTGGGCGACGAGCTCGCCGCGCGAGATGGTCGGACGATTGCGCATGAGCACGCCGTCGCTGACCAGTAGCCGGTACGTCTCGGCATCGCGCGCGAGCTTCGGCAGGCTCTCGCGCACTCCGGCGAAGGCGCTCGCGCGGCCGGGCACGTCGACGGCCAGCTGCGCCAGGATGTCATCGACGTGATCGGTCGAGAGGTCGTAGATGCCGCGCAGCGACTGCACCAGCGTCGCGAGCGCTATGCGGTCGTGCAGAGACATCGGCGTGCCGCGCAGGCCCTCGCGCGCGATGGCGCGGGACCGGGCGACGGTGGAGATGCCGCGCGGCAGCGCCGCGAAGACCGCGTCGGCGAGGTTCTGCGAATTGAAATTCGGATCGTAGATGAGTCCCGACTGCTCCTCGATCGCATCGATCATGCGCTGCAGCGCCCGGAAGACGGGAGCCGCCGATCCGTCGTTGTGGAACGTCTTCATCCGCGACGCCGTCCACTCGCTGCGGGCGGATCGCCAGACCTTCTCCAGGCCCAATCCGCCGGCGAACTTCACGACGTCGTCCGACGCCGACGTGAACGCGGCGTCGGTCCTCGTGCGCGTCGCCGCGATGGCGCGCGGATCGCCGTCGGCGGTCGCGTCGCGATATTCGGAGACGGATGCCAGCACCGCGACGATCGAGCGGGTCGCGCGAAGCGCGTTGCGTTCGCGCTGGATGGCGATGCGATCGCCTTGACCGTCGTTGCCGATGCGGACGACCTGCCAGACGAATAGTACGAGCAACAGCGCGGATACCGCTGCGACGTAGTACCCGACGTGTTCGCGCCAATGCGAAGTCGCGATCGGCCTCATCTCGACGGGCGTCGTTCGCGAGGACCGGGGGCGACTACTGCGCCCGCACCGGCGAGGAGGGGGTTGGGGTGGCTAACGGGGCTCGAACCCGCGGCCTCCGGAGTCACAGTCCAGCGCTCTAACCAACTGAGCTACAGCCACCACATGGCACGTGTTATCGGCGACGAGAGTTTGCGCCCGGAGGGACTCGAACCCCCATCTTCGAGTTTAGAAGACTCGTGCCTTATCCTGTTAGACCACGGGCGCGTGCCGTGCCCCCGGACCTAGGATAGAATACCACGGCCGCGCAAGACCGCCTGGGGCAAATATCGGGGCGACAGGATTTGAACCTGCGGATCCTCTCGCTCCCAAAGCGAGCGCTCTACCAAGCTGAGCTACGCCCCGACGCGAGCCGCCTTCGCCGCAAACGCGGCCCTCTCCTTAGAACAGGAGCGGATGCATGCCGAGATAGCGGCTCGGATCGAGAAGACGTCCGTCGCTCGCGAACGCGTAGCTCTCTTCCATGCGAAGACCCGCGCGCAGGGCCGCGCGCATCGCTCGGACGTTCGCACCGGGGATCAGCGTCGAGCACCACGTCGTGCCGTACTCCCGCCGCAACGTCGCCATCGCGAACGCGAGCAGCTGCGCGACGTAGGCCGGCGATGCGGCCGCGAACGGCCCGATGAAGCCGGCCGGGTGGAGATACGCATACCCCGCGAGTTCCTCGCCGAGCGAGAACGCGAGCCCGGCTCCATCGAGGCACGCGAGCAGCCGGTGGTCCGCGTCGCGCTCTCCGCCGCGCGTCTCGCGATCGAGCTGCGCCAACGCCGCGGCGTGGCGATCCGGATCGATGGGCTGCGTGCCGAAGCGGTAGTCGCCGGCCGCGAGCGCGAGCAGATCGTCGTCCTTCGGGATCGGACCTGCGACGCGGCGGACCGGCGCGATCTCCGCGATACCGTGCTCGGCGAACAGCACCGCGAGCGCGGGTTCTCGGGACGGCAGGAGCGCGCTGCGCGTCCGATCGTCGGCATCTTCCAGCGTCGCCGCGAGCAGATCGGCGCCGATCCCCGACGCGCCGAAGCTCGGCTCGACGAAGAGCTCGGTCACGACGCGCTCGTCGCGGGTGTCGCGCGCGATGCAGATGCCGATCGGCGTGCCCTCGTCGCACGCGACGTAGACGCGATCTCCTCCGTAGAGCGCGCGCGACGCCGCATCGGGGAACCGCCGCCGCCCGTAGGCCGCCGTTTCGACCGCATCGGCTCGCCGGATCTCGATGCGGCTCACGCGCGAAGCCGCGCGAGCAGCGCCGCAGCCGCTCGACCCCGATGGCTGATGCGGTTCTTCTCCTCCTCCGGGAACTGCGCGAACGTCCGATCGTCGCCGTCCGGCACGAAGATCGGATCGTACCCGAACCCGAAGCGACCGCGCACTTCGTCGACGATGCGCCCCGACGCGATGCCCGTCGCGTCCAGTCCGCGGCCGTCCGGGAGCAGCAGCACCATCGCGCAGACGAACCGCGCGCCGCGATCCGTCGAACCCGACGCGCGCACTTCTTCGAGCAGACGTTCCCGGCGATCGGGCCACGACGTCTCGACGCCGGCGTACCGCGCCGAATAGATGCCCGGGCGTCCGCCGAGCGCCGCGACTTCCAGACCGCTGTCGTCGGCGAGGACCGCCGCGACGATCCCGCCGCTCTCGAGCTGCGCGGCCAGCGCGCGCGCTTTGAGCCGCGCGTTGCCGAGATAGTCCGCAGCCGTCTCGTCGACGTCGGCGTACAGCGGAAACGTATCGAGATCCAGCGCCGAGCCGGCGAAGATCTCGCGCATCTCGGCCAGCTTGCCGAAATTCTTGGTCGCGACGAACGTCTTCACGCCGGCCGCGGTCGCGTCAGTCTTCCAGGCGCAGGACGGCCATGAAGGCTTCCTGCGGCAGCTCGACGCGCCCGACGCGCTTCATCCGTTCCTTGCCGACCTTCTGCTTCTCGAGCAGCTTGCGCTTGCGAGTGATGTCGCCGCCGTAGCACTTCGCCAGGACGTTCTTGCGGATGGCGCTCACGGTCTCGCGCGCCACGATCTTGCCGCCGATCGAGGCTTGGATCGGCACTTCGAACATCTGTCGGGGGATGAGATCCTTCAACTTCTCCGCGAGCGCCCGGCCCCTGGCGGGAGCCTTCTCGCGCGCGACGATGAACGAGAGCGCGTCGACCGGTTCGGCGTTGAGCAGGATCTCGAGCTTGACGAGGTCGCCCTCGCGGTAGCCCACCACTTCGTAGTCGAGCGAAGCGTAGCCCTTGGTCCGCGATTTCAGCTGGTCGAAGAAGTCGACGATGACTTCGATCAGCGGCATCTCGTAGGTCAGGATGACGCGGCCGTCGTGCAGGTACTCCATATTGGAGAGCGTGCCGCGGCGCGTCTGGGTGATGTCCATGATCGCGCCGACGTAGTCGGGCGGCGAGATCATCGTGGCCTTGACGTACGGCTCTTCGATCGACCGGATCACCGTCGTCGGCGGCAGCTTCGACGGATTGTCGACCATCTCGACGCTGCCGTCCGTCTTGGTGACGCGGAAGACGACCGATGGCGACGTCGCGATGAGGTCGAGGTCGTAGTCGCGCTCCAGGCGCTCCTGCACGATCTCCATGTGGAGCAGACCGAGGAAGCCGCAGCGGAACCCGAAGCCGAGCGCGACCGACGTCTCGGGTTCGTACACGAGCGCGCTGTCGTTGAGCTTGAGCTTCTCGAGCGCGTCGCGCAGTTCGGCGTACTCCGCGCCTTCGTTCGGATAGAGCCCGCAGAAGACCATCGGCACGGCCTTGCGATAGCCGGGCAGCGGCACGTGCGCCGGGTTGACGCTGCCGGTGAGCGTGTCGCCGACGTCGATATCGCCGAGGGACTTGACGTTGGCGATGACGTAGCCCACGTCGCCCAGACCGAGCCGTCCGATCGGCCGCATCGCCGGCGTGAACGTGCCGACCTCGGTCGCTTCGTAGACGCGCTGGTGCGCCATCGACATGAAGCGCGTGCCCTGCTTGAGCTCTCCGTCGACGACGCGGACGTACGAGACGACGCCGCGGTATGCGTCGAACTGCGCGTTGAAGACGAGCGCGCGCACGTGATCGGCGTGCCCCTTCGGCGGGGGGACGCGCTCGACGATCGCTTCGAGGATATCTTCGATGCCGATGCCGTTCTTGGCGCTGGCCAGGATGCAGTCGGCCTTCTCGATGATCAGCAGTTCTTCGACCTCGCGCATCACCCGTTCGGGATCGGCGGCGGGCAGATCGATCTTGTTGATGACCGGGATGATCGTCAGGTCGTGTTCGAGCGCGAGGTGGTAGTTCGCAAGCGTCTGGGCCTCGATGCCCTGCGCCGCGTCGATGATCAGCAGGGCGCCCTCGCACGCGGCGAGCGACCGCGAGACCTCGTACGAGAAGTCGACGTGCCCCGGCGTGTCGATCAGGTTGAGCGTATACCGCTCGCCGTTCTTCGCCTTGTACTCGAGCGTGACCGGATGCATGCGGATGGTGATGCCGCGCTCGCGCTCCAGGTCCATCGCATCGAGCTGCTGGTCTTCCATATCGCGGGTGGCGATCGTCTTCGTCACTTCGAGCAGACGGTCGGACAGCGTGGTCTTACCGTGATCGATGTGCGCGATGATGCAGAAGTTGCGCGTCCGTTCGGCCGTCTGCAGCCGGTGCGGATGCTCCGGTTTGGATAGGCTCACGCTACGCCCCGCAGACGGCGAATGCGAGACGGAACAGGAGCGGGCGCACGGCGAATTGGATCAGCAATATCAACACGAGGAACGAGAGGTCCAATCCACCGACGGGCGGGACGATGCGGCGCAGCGGGCCGACGAACGGCATCACCAGCGGTTCGATGTAGCGTCCGACGCGGTACTGCAGGTCCGGGATCCACGAGATCACCGCATAGGCGATCAGGATCCAGGTATACAGCGAAGCGAGGAGCAGCAGCAGTTCTGCGGCCTGACAGGAGAGGGCGTTCACGGGCGGTCGTGTTCTACGGAAGCGACGCTAAGACATTGGCCGGCACGCCGTTCAGGAACGGCGACGGGTCGATGGGCGTCCCGTCTTTCATCACCTGGTAGTGCAGGTGGGGGCCGGTCGAAAAGCCGGTGCTACCCGACACGCCGATGTGCTCGCCCTTGTAGACGCGCTGTCCGGCGCGCACGTCGATGCGCGAGAGATGCGCGTACCACGTCTGGTAGCCGTTGCCGTGGTCGATCACGATCTTCTCGCCGTACGAACCGTCCCAATCCGCCGACGCGACGACGCCGGCGGCGCTGGCGCGGACGGCCTGATAGTCGGCGTCGAGGTCGACGCCCTTATGGAACTCGACGTCGGGCGAGGTGCGGTAGCAGAAGCAGCCGACGATGGACGCGCCGGGAACGGGGTCGATCGACGGGATCGCGGCGATCAGTTGGGCGCGCTGCAGTTCCGCGATGTGGCGGATGTTCAGGATCCGCATGGTCAAGGTGCGGTTGGCGTCGGATGCGACCTGGAGGGCCCGCGAATCCGCGCTCAGTTCGTTCATGCGGTCCTTGACGTCGCTCACGCTCGCGGCGCCGCGCCAGGACGTCTTCTGCACGCGGGCCGGCGCCGGCGGTTTCGCCTTGACGCCGATGAGCGCTTGGATCTCCTGGTTCTGCTTTTGGACGCTCTGGAGCTGGGTGCGCAACTTCCGGGCCTGCCGGTCGATCTGCTGGATCGCGCTGCCCTGCGTGTCGGCCTGGTCGCGCAAGGTGGCAACTTCGGCGTGCGCGCGCAGGGTCGCAAGGCCGGCGAAGCCCAGCGATCCGATGGTCGCGATCCCCAGCACCATCGCCGCGGCGACGATATGCCGGCGCGTCACTTCCAAGCGATGCACCGTGTCGCCGCGCGATGGGACGATTTTGATGTAGTAGCGTTCCTTGAGTTTGATCATCCGCCGTCGTTATTCGCGGGCCAGTTCGATGGCCCGAAGTTCTTCGGCCGACGCGTTGGCCGCAGGGCGGTAAGTCTCGACCGCCTTGCCGTACGTACGCGTATCGGTCCGCGAGTAGATGCTCGAGAGCACCACGCCGGTACCCTCGCGGTTGAGCAGGGCCAGAGCATACGACAACTCGGAACCCGTATCGTCGAAGGCGTCGTAACGCACAAAGCCGATCCGCGAGACGTCCGTATGGGCCAAAGCATCCAGTTCTCCCACCCGCTTGGCGACCCTCTCGTGCTCCTGCCGCAGCGCTGCCGTCGCCGCTTCGAGCCCATCCAAGCGCGAGGAGGCCGGTCCTGCCGCCCCTCCGAGGAGCCCGTCGTGGGTGCCGAGGGTAGCGCGCACGGCGGCCAGCGCCGGACGCACGGCGATCGCGTGATAGAGAGCGATGGCGACGAGGGCGCCGGCCAGAGCGGCGGCCGCGGCGATATATGCTATTTCCATAGGCTCCAATGTGTCATCCCGAGAGGCCGAAGGCCGCCTCGAAGGACCAGCGACGAAGGCCAGGTGGTCCGCGGCACCCGCAACGATCCGCTTACCGTTGCTCCCTTCCGGGCCTGGCGGGGTTCACGAGGTTGCGCCGCGCGGAGCCCAACCCCCGCCGATGGCCGGGCCATCATACCATGGGGCGGCGACCCGCCCGCAACCCGGCAAGGTCGCAGGCCACCCTCCTGGCACGGATGAGTCTGCTCCCGCCGTCGCGTACAAGGCGCGCATGATGCAACGACTCCTCGCACCGGTCGCAATCGCCATTGCCGCCGTCTCCTTCGCTACCCCGGCGCGCGCCGCCGCGCCCGACGGCCTGAAATGGGACCTCAGCGCGACGCAGATCGCGACGTCGTGCGCGGCCGCCCTCAAGCGGGCCGGTACGCGGATCGACGCGATCGTCCGCAGCCGCAGCCCGCGCACGTTCGCGAACGTCGTCCTGCCGCTCGAGAACGTCACGGCGGACCTGAACGACGGCCTGGTCGCACAGACCTTCCTCGTCTACGTCTCGCCGGATAAGGCGGTCCGCGATGCATCGGACAAGTGTCAGACCGACTATTCGAACTTCTACAACGCGGCGTCGGCGCGCCCGGACCTCGAAGCCGCGGTCGCGGCCGTCGCGAAGAACGGCTCCGCGAAGGGCGTCTACGATAAGAAGCTGACCGCGCTCTGGCTGACGGCGCTCAAGCGCTCCGGCGCCGGACTGAACGCCGCCGATCGCGCGGAGTTCGTCAAACTCTCCAATCAGCTCGCCGATCTCGGCTCGTCCTTCGAGCGCAACATCGCCGAAGACACGACCACGGTCACGTTCTCGCCCGCGCAGACCTCGGGGATACCGGCCGACTTCATCGCCAGCTTCAAGAAAGATGCGAACGGGAACTACATCGTGCCCGTCAACGAGTCGACCGCCGGCCTCAGCGCCTATGCGAACGACGAGAGCGCGCGCAAGCTCTACGCGCTCGCCTACGCCAATCGCGCCGCCGACAAGAACGTCGCGATCCTCGAGACCGCGCTCGGCGTGCGCGATCGGCTCGCCCACCTGATGGGCTACGAGACGTGGGCCGCCTACCAGTTGGCCGATCGCATGGCCGGCAATCCCGCGCGCGTGCAGAAGTTCCTGAGCGGTCTCGATGCGGCCATCTTGCCCAAGGCTCGCGCCGAGATCGCGAACCTGCGCGCGCTCAAGGCCGCCGATACCCACGATCCCGACGCGGTCCTGAACACGTGGGACGTCGGCCACTACGACAACATCCTCAACAAGACGCAGTACGCGGTCGACACCGACGCGATCCGTCAGTACTTCCCGGTCCAGCACACCATCGATGCGGTGCTCGACATCTACCACACCATGCTCGGCATCGACTTCAGCCAAGTCAAGCCGAGCGACGCATGGGTGCCCGACGTGCTCGAGTACAAGGTCACCGACGGCAAGACGCACCGGCTCCTGGGCTACACGTACTTCGATCTCTTCCCGCGTCAGGGCAAGTTCCAGCACTTCGCCAACTGGCCGCTCGTGCCGTACCGCAAGACCTCCGACGGCCGCCGCGTGCCGTTCTCGGCGATCGTCGGGAATTGGCCCAAGCCCGGGCCGGGTCAGCCGGCCCTGCTCAGCCACGACGACGTCGTGACCTTCTTCCACGAGTTCGGGCACAATTTGGCGGCGCTGCTCGCGACCGCGCCGTACGAGACGCTCTCCTCCGGATTCCGTCAGGACTTCGTCGAGGCGCCATCGCAGATGCTCGAGAATTTCGTCTGGCAGCCGTCCGTGCTCAAGAAGATCTCCTCGAACTGGAAGACGGGCAAGCCGCTTCCGGACGCGCTCATCGCCAAGATGATCGCCGCGAAGTACGTGGACTACGCGTACTTCACGACGCGGCAGATCCAATACGCGACCGTCGACATGGACTATCACACGATGGGACCGCACGTCGATACGACGGCCGTCTGGGCGAAGGTGCAGGCGGAGACCACGCCGACCACGCTCTATCCCGGAACGCATCCGCAAGCGGCGTTCGGGCATCTGTTCGGATACGACGCCGGATACTATTCGTATCTCTGGGCGCTCGTCTACGCGCAGGACATGTTCACCGCGTTCCAGCGCGGCGGCGTCGAGAGCAAGGCGGTCGGCGCGCGCTACCGCAAGGACATCCTCGAACCGGCTCGCACCTACGAGCCCGACGTGGAAGTGACGCGATTCCTCGGGCGGCCGATGAGCCCGGCCGCGTTCTACGCGATCTTCGGGATCAAGGCGCCGCCCAAGGGCTAGCGCTTAAGGCTGTTTCGTGAACCCGGGCGGCACGCTGAAGAGCGCGTCCGCCTCGGTTTGCGGCAGCCACTTCACGTTGCCGCGCTCCGTGACCGTCGCCAGGCCTTCCCCCGGCCGGCCGTCGCCGCCGGAGGCCATCGTCATCTTCAGGTACATCTCGAGTTTCGTGCTGTCGAAGATGGCGGCCATGCCCGCCGCCGATCCATGCATCCGCGGCTTACAGCCGCCGTGCACCACGTAATTCTCCGGCGACGTCGGGACCGGTGCGACGTTCGGCAGCGGGCAGTACGGCCGCGGCTTGCCGATCTGCGAGACGTAGACTTCGGTAGCGATCTTGGCGTCGCTGTTCCGGCACGATCCCGTCGAGTTCGTCGCGGAGAACTCGATCGCACGATCCGCGCCGGTCGTCGGAATGCCGTCGAGGGTCTTCGGACCGAGGTCGGTCTGCGTCGATGCGAAGGTCATGTCGCCCGTCCCCGGCGCTTCGTTCTCGATGACCGTTCCGCCGGACCCCGGACGCCCGGGCATCGTCTGCGGCGCGCACTTCGGCGCGGTGTCGGCGATCGCGTACGTCTTGCGCGCGAGATCCAGCGTGATGAACTGATGGACGTCGCACTTCGAGATCGTCGCGATCTGCGCGACCGGATCGTCGGTCCGGACCCAGTTCTTGTAGTAGGTCAGCCGCGTCAGCCGCCCGAGGCGCATCGCATCCATCCGATGCATCGCATCTTCGTACCCGCCGCTCGCGGCTTCGGAACCGCCGACGTCGCCGCTCACGACCTGTGCGATCGCGCCGAAGATCCCGCCGCGACGCCTCGGCGGCGCCGGAGACGGCGTCGCCGCGGCGGCGGTCTGCGTCTGGACGATCGCGGCATAGTCCGATTGGAACGCGCCGGGCGGCGCCGGAGTGCTGGGCGGAAGCGCGATGCGGACGATCTCGTCGTACTGCAGCGCGACCGGTTTTTTGACCGCCGCTCCCGCGTGCGTCTGCCACGATCCGGCGACGACGGCGATGAGGACGGATGCTGCCAGAGCGATGCGCTTGTTCATGGCCGGGCCTTCGAACCGCCCGGCACGGAAACCCTCGCACGGCGGCGAACCATGGGTCTTATGGCCGATGAAACGACGATCAAGGCGCGCGAAAGCGGCCCCTACCTGGTGACCGGCGCGTTCGCCGTCACCGATGCCGACGGCACCGCCTACCCGATAGCGGGCACGAGCGTCGCGCTCTGCCGGTGCGGTGGTTCGCAGAACAAACCGTTCTGCGACGGCACCCACAAGACGAACGGCTTCACCGCGACGGAACGCGCACCAAAACCCGAAGCGTAATGCCTTCCTACATCCGCGCCGGATCGCTTCCGGATAAACGGCACATCCAATTCCGCCGTCCCGACGGCGGGCTCTACGCCGAGGAGCTCTTCTCGACGAAGGGCTTCGAGAGCGTCTATTCGCTGCTCTATCATCTGGCGCCGCCGACCGCGACGCTCGATGTCCGGCCGTGGAAGCGGCTCAAACCGGTCCTGCGCGCGAACGACCCTCTGCGCAACCGCCACTTCCTCACGGCGACGCTGCCGGCGGGCGCCGACGCCGTCGAAGCGCGCGTGCCGGTCCTCGGCAACGCCGATATCCTCATCTCGGTCGCCGCCTTCTCCGATGCGATGCCGTATTTCTATCGCAACGTCGGCGGAGACGAACTGCTCTTCGTCCATCACGGACGGGGAACGCTGCAGACGCCCTTCGGCGACCTCGCGTACCGCCCCAACGACTATCTGGTGATACCGAGCGGAACGACGTATCGCGCCCTCCCCGTCGAAGCGACGCGGATGCTGGTCCACGAATCGATCGGCATGGTGAAGGTGCCGCGCCGGTACCGCAACGAGTTCGGACAGTTGGAAGAACACGCTCCCTACTACGAACGGGATTTCCGCGCGCCGGTCCTCGGCGAGCCGGTCGCTGCGACCGGCGAATACGAGGTGCGCGTCACCAACGCCGGACGCGACGCCGTCTACACGGTCCGGCACCATCCGTGCGACGTCGTCGGCTGGGACGGATACTGCTATCCCTACGCGTTCAACCTCGACGACTTCACGCCGATCACCGGGAAGATCCACCAGCCTCCGCCGGCGCACGCCACCTTCGAAGCGCCCGGGGCCGCGTTCTGCGCGTTCGTGCCGCGCATGTTCGACTACCATCCGCAGGCGGTGCCGGTTCCGTACAACCACTCGAGCGTGGATTGCGACGAAGTGCTCTACTACGTCAGCGGGAACTTCATGAGCCGTCGCGGCGTCGAAGAAGGGTCGATCACGCTCCACGCCGCCGGCGCGCCGCACGGCCCGCAGCCGGGAGCGGTCGAAGCCAGTCTCGGCAAGACCGCGACCGACGAGGTCGCCGTGATGGTCGATACGTTCAAGCCGCTCATGGTCGCGCAGGCCGTCGACGCGTGCGAGGACGCGAACTACTTCCGGTCCTGGATCGCGGAGTAGCCCGACCCTACGGCTCGATCGTCCCGCTCGCGGAACCGAAGCCGATGCCGCGCGCGCCCTTCGCGTCGCAGCGGCCCGAGATGACGACCGTGTCGCCGTCTTCGAGGAACGTGCGCGTCGCATCGCCTACGGGGATCGCGTCGCGTCCGCGCCAGCTCAGTTCGATGAGACTTCCGCGGCTCTCGGGCGTCGGTCCGCTGATCGTGCCCGATGCGAACAGGTCTCCCGGACGCGCCGTCGCGCCGTTGGCCGTCGCGTGCGCGAGCTGCTGCGCCGCGTTCCAGTACATCCACTTGTAGTTCGTCCGCGCGATGCACGCCTTCGCCCCGTCGGCCGTCGCGAGGACGACGTCGAGCGCGATATCGTAGTTCCAGGCTTCGCCGGTCTTCAGATACGGGAGCGGCTCGGGTTCTTGCGCGGGGCCCGCGAGCCTGAAGGGTTCGAGCGCGTCGAGCGTCACGATCCACGGCGAGACCGTCGTGGCGAACGACTTGCCGAGGAACGGTCCCAACGGCTGGTACTCCCACGCCTGGATGTCGCGCGCGCTCCAATCGTTGACGAGGCACATCCCGAAGATGTGTTCGCGCGCTTCGTAGGTGCGCACGGGAACGCCCAGCGCGTGCGTCTCGCCGCCGGTGACGAAGCCGATCTCGACTTCGATATCGAGCAGCCGGCTCGGACCGTACGACGGCGTCACATCGGCGGGCCCTTTGCGCTGGCCGTGCGGCCGGCGCAGGGTCGTCCCATCGATGACGATGGTGCCGGCACGCCCGTGATAGCCGATCGGCATCCAGCGCCAGTTCGGCATCAGCGCCTCGCCGTCGGGGCGGAAGATCTTGCCGAGGTTCGTGGCGTGTTCGAGCGACGAATAGAAATCGACGTAGTCGCCGACCTCCATCGGTACGGCCATCCGCGCCGTTCCTCGCGCGATGAAGAACGAGGTCGCCGCGCGCGTACGCAGCGCGTCGTCGCCGTCCCGGACCAGCAGGTCGAAGAGCCGTTCGCGCAGAGCGCGCCACGTCGCGCGTCCCGTCCCGAGCAGCGGGTTGAGCGCGGGGGCGGTCAGGACGGCGCGATCGCAGACGCCGTCGGCGAGTCCGCTTTCGGCGAGCGAGCGAAGATCGAGCGCGTGCTCGCCGATCGCGACGCACAGCCGTCGCTCTCCGTCGCGCACGTAGACGCCGTACGGAAGGTTCTGGATCGGGAAGTCGCTCGCATCGTCGACCGGGATCCAGCTTCGCGCCGCGGGATCGGTCGTCCGGTCGATCACGCCGCCGCTCCTTCGAGGATCCCGAGCGCGCGCAGGTCGTCGACCGGCTCGTCGATGCTGCACGAACCGAACGCGACCAATCCGGCGGCGCGCGTCGCGCCGACCTGAACCGCATCGTAGCAGCGCTCCCGCCAGCGGAACGTCGTCTCGTCGAACCGGAAGGCTGCGGCTTCTTCTTCACCGAGCGCCGCTTCGACCGCGGCCGGATCGTCCTCGTGACGCGCGACCAGTGCGGCCGCGAGCAGGTTCAGGAAGCCGTGCATCGGGGCACCCGTCGCGAGGTCGAGATGGCGGAGCGGGTGGTGCAGTCCCGCGGTCGCCTTGAAGGGGACACCCGCCTCCGCCGCCGCCGATACGAACGCCGCAAGTTCTTCGCACGACGGGACCGCTTCGGCGTTCGCTCCGCCGCAGCGCACCTTCGCGCCGAACCCGTAGCGGGCGGCGACGCGCATCGCCGGCGCGAGCATCGGCAACCATCGATCGTCGCGCGCGAGTTCGAAATACGTCGGAACGGCGCGAAGGTTTGCGGCGCTCAGGATCGCGGCCAACTGTCCGATGGCCGCGTCGTAGGTATCGCGCTGCCGCCGTAGCGGCGGCAAGGGCGCTTCGAAGGCGCGGATCTGGAGGCGTCCGTCGCGCTCGGCGGCGATGCGGACGTCTGCGGCCATGGCCTGCGCGCGATCGGACCAACCGGTGGGATCGGATCCGGCATCGAGGATGACGCAGAGGCGCAAGGAGGCGGTTCCGGCGTACGCCGTCGCCAGTTCGCCCAAGCGCGATGCCGGAACGACGAACCGGTCCACCATCCACCCCTCCGGCGAGTCGCTCGCGCGCGCGTAGGCATCCAGCGCGGGCCGCATCGCCAATCCGGCCGGCGGGAAGAGGCCCGCATAGTCGATGATCCCCGCGAACGCGGCGTTCTTGACGGTCACGGACGCCGTCTTCTCCGCCGCGGGCGAAAGGGCCGCTCCAATTCGTCGGCCAAGTGGCCAGGCGATGAGCAGCGCAACGCAACCCTCGACCAATCCCCTCGCGCACATCGACTGGGACCATCTGGAGTTCTACGTCGGCAACGCCAAACAAGCGGCCTACTATTATATGGCGGCGTTCGGATTCGAACAGGTCGCCTACGCAGGCCCGGAGACGGGCGTCAAGGATCGCGCGAGCTACCTGCTCCAGCAGAACCGTCTGCGCTTCCTCATCACCTCGAGCCTCCAGCCGGACGACGAGATCTCGCGCCACGTCATGGAGCACGGCGACGGCGTCAAAGACATCGCCATCCTCGTCGACGATTGCCGCACGGCCTTCGACGCGGCGATCGCGGGGGGAGCGAAAGCGGTCGCGCCTCCGTCCGAATCGAGCGACGCCGGCGGTACGCTGGTCCGCGCCTCCATCCGGACGTACGGCGACACGATCCACACCTTCGTCCAACGCAACGGTTATCGCGGCATCTTCGCTCCCGGCTTCGTCGAAGCGCGGCGGAGCGTCCCCTTCGCGCAGAAGCCCGGCCTGCAATTCATCGACCACTGCGTCGGCAACGTCGGCTGGGGCGAGATGGACGCGTGGGGCGATTTCTACGCCGACGTCTTCGGGTTCTCGCAGCTCGTCTCGTTCGACGACAAGGACATCTCGACCGAATACACCGCGCTCAAGTCCAAGGTCATGACGGACCCGCGCCATCGCGTGAAGTTCCCGATCAACGAGCCGGCGCACGGGAAGAAGAAATCGCAGATCGAGGAGTACTTGGAGTTCTACCGCGGCGCGGGCGTGCAGCACATCGCGATCCGCACCGAGGACATCGTCTCGACGATCCGCGCGCTCAAGACCAACGGGGTCGAGTTCCTCGATACGCCGGATTCCTACTACGACGATCTGGCCTCGCGGGTCGGCGACATCGACGAGGAACTCGCCATCCTGCGCGACCTGCGCATCCTCGTCGATCGCGACGACCTCGGCTACATGCTGCAGATCTTCACCAAGCCGCTGCAGGACCGGCCCACCGTGTTCTTCGAGATCATCCAGCGCAAGGGCAGCCTCTCCTTCGGAAAGGGCAACTTCAAAGCGCTCTTCGTTTCCATCGAGAAGGAACAAGAGAAGCGCGGGACGCTGTAGAACCAGACTCGCTTATGCTCGCGACCCTCCCGTCAATTCCCAACATCGCGGTCGACGCGGTCATGCTCGAAGCGCGGGCCGCTTCGCTGGCCAAGCGCTCGATCAAGACGACGTCCAAACGCGCGGGGATCGATCTCGCCATCCGCTGCATGGACCTCACCACGCTCGAGGGCAAGGACTCCGAGGGCCGCGTCCGCTCGCTCTGCGCCAAGGCGATGACCCCGCGTCCGGGCTACCCCGGCGTGCCGAGCGTCGCCGCCGTCTGCGTCTATCCGAATCTCGTGGCCATCGCCAAGGACGCCCTCCGGGGCAGCACGGTCAAGGTCGCCTCGGTCGCGACCGCCTTCCCGGCGGGCCTCGCCGACCTCGCCATCAAGCTCGCGGACACGGAGCAGGCCATCACCGCCGGCGCCGACGAGATCGACATGGTCATCGACCGCGGCGCGTTCCTCTCGGGGCGTGAGCGCCAGGTCTTCGACGAGATCGTCGCCGTCAAGGCCGTCTGCGGAACGCGCGCCCATCTCAAGGTGATCCTCGAAACCGGCGAACTGGGCTCCTACGAGAACACGCGGCGCGCGAGCGATCTCGCGCTCGAGGCCGGGGCCGACACCATCAAGACGTCCACCGGCAAGGTCGGCACCAACGCCACCTTTCCGACGGCGCTCCTGATGTGCGAGGCGATCCGCGACTTCGCCCGCCGGACGGGTCAGCGGCGCGGCCTCAAGGTCGCGGGCGGCGTCCGCACCACCAAGCAAGCGCTGACGTACCTGGTCATCGTGAACGAGACCCTCGGGCCGCAGTGGCTCGATCCGGACCTCTTCCGCATCGGCGCATCCACCCTGCTCGACGACCTGCTCATGCAGCTCGAGAAACTCGACACCGGCAACTACGCCGGCCCCGACTACATACCGAAAGACTAAGAGAACGATATGGCGATCTTCGAATACGCACCGGCCCCGGAGTCGGTCCGCCCGCGCATTCGCGAGCAGTACGGTCTCTTCGTCGACGGCGACTGGAAGCGTCCGTCGGAAGGCGAGTACTTCGCGACCATCAATCCGGCGAACGAGGAACACCTCTCCACCGTCGCGCAGGCGACCGCCGACGACGTCGACGCGGCGGTCCGAGCCGCGCGCAAGGCCTACGACAAGTACTGGCGCAAGATGAAGCCCGCCGATCGCGCGAAGTACGTCTTCCGCATCGCGCGCGCCATCACCGAACGCTCGCGCGAACTCGCCGTGCTCGAGACGCTCGACGGCGGCAAGCCGATCAAGGAAGCTCGCGACTTCGACGTGCCGACCTCGGCCGCGCACTTCTTCTATTACGCCGGCTGGGCCGACAAGCTCGAATGGGCGATGCGCGCCGGCAGAGAGGCCTCGCCGCTCGGCGTCTGCGGACAGATCGTGCCGTGGAACTTCCCGCTCCTGATGGCGGCGTGGAAGCTCGCGCCGGCGCTGGCCTGCGGCAATACCGTCGTGCTCAAGCCCGCCGAGACGACGTCGCTCACCGCGCTCGCGCTCGCGCAGATCATCCAGGAATGCGATCTTCCGCCGGGCGTGGTCAACGTCGTCACCGGCGACGGGCGTACCGGCGCCGCGCTGGTGCGGCACGAGGACGTCGACAAGATCGCGTTCACCGGTTCGACCGAGGTCGGCAAGGCGATCGCGCGATCGCTCGCGGGGACGGACAAGCGTCTCACGCTCGAACTCGGCGGCAAGGCCGCGCACATCGTCTTCGGCGACGCCCCGATGGACCAGGCCATCGAAGGCATCGTCAACGGCATTTACTTCAATCAGGGACACGTCTGCTGTGCCGGTTCGCGTCTGCTCGTCGAAGAGCGGGTCCACGAAGAGGTCGTGGTGCGCCTGACCGAGCGCCTGCAGACGCTTCGCTTGGGCGATCCGATGGATAAGAACACCGACATCGGCGCGATCAACTCGCGCGAACAGCTCGACCGCATCAAGGAACTCGTCGCCTCCGGCATCGATCAGGGTGCGACGCTCGTGCAGCAGCAGTGCGCGCTCCCCGGCAAAGGCTATTACTTCCCCGCCTCGTTCTTCACGAACGTCTCGACGTCGCATCGCATCGCGCGCGAAGAGATCTTCGGACCGGTCCTCTCCATCCTCACCTTCCGCACGCCCGAAGAGGCGATCGAAAAGGCGAACAACACGCCGTACGGCCTCTCCGCCGGCGTCTGGACCGATAAGGGTTCGAAGAACATGTGGGTCGCCGGACAGCTCCGCGCGGGCGTCGTGTGGTGCAACACCTTCAACCAGTTCGATCCGACCTCGCCGTTCGGCGGCTATCGCGAATCCGGCTTCGGGCGCGAGGGCGGCGTGCACGGCCTGCAAGAATATCTCGCGCACTAGCCGATGGAAGAGACGGCCGAGGATCGGGAGGGCCGCTTTCGGGCGCTCTTCCATTACAACCACGACGTCGTCCTGATCCTCGATGCCGACGGCACCATCGTCGACGTCAATGCCGCCCTCGCCCGCTTGGGCAACGCCACCCGCGAAGGCACGATAGGGCGGCACTTCGACTTCTTCTCCACGCAGGACGAACGAGCGCGCAACCGCGCCTACTTCGCGCGCGTCGTCGCCGGAGAGGCCGTCTCCTACGAGACCTTCGCCCGCACCGGCGGCGAACGGCCGCTCGCCGTCGCGATCTCCGCCGCTCCGCTCCATACGGGCCTCGACGTCACCGGCGCGTTCGCGATCGTGCGCGACGTCACGCCCGAGCGCGAGTCCGCCCGGCGCATCCGCGAGCAGGCCCGCGCGCTGGTCGAGAGCGCCCGGCGTCTGCGCTCGCTCTTCTCCGACTTCCCCGACGGCGCGCTCTCCGTCACCGTCGACGGCATCATCGCCGACGTCAACGATGCGACGCTGCAGATCGGCGGCTTCCCCCGTTCCGCCGTCGTCGGACGGCACTTCATGGAATGGATACTTCCCGAGGCGCGCGCGATGGTCGAGGGACGCTTCGCAAGCGCGCTCTCCGGCGAGACGTCGTCCTTCGACGTCACGTCGTTCCGCATCGACGGCGCTCCGCTCGACCTCCACGCCACCCTCATCCCCCAGCGCGAGGGTGACGACGTCGTCGGCGTCTTCGCCGTCGTGCAGGACGTCACCGACCTGCGCGCCGCCGCGCGCCGCGCCGAGGTCGCCGCAAAGCGGCTGCGCGATCTCTACGAGATCGCCGCGAGTTCGGATTACTCGAATACTCGCGTCGAGGCGACGCTGCAGCTCGGCTGCGACGCCTTCGGGTTCGACGCGGGCGCCGTCGTCGAACTCGCCGCCGAACCGTCCATCGAACATCGTCACCTGGTACCGGGCGGCGTGCCGGTCGCCGATGCGCTCCACGTCGAACTTGCGCTCCAGGCCGCCGACTCCGACGAGATCGTGCTCGGTTCGCACGGCATCGCGATGAAGATCCTCGTGAACGGCAGCCCGTTCGGCGCGCTCGTCTTCGCCTCGCGCACGCATCGCACGCGCACGTTCGAATCGACCGACGCCGATCTGCTCGGTCTCATCGCCACCTTGCTCGGCGGCGCCATGGAACGTCGTCGCCAGCGCGCGCACCTCCGCGCCCTGGCGTACTCCGACGGCCTCACCGGACTTCCGAACCGGTCGGCCATCCACGAGCGCCTGCGCGAAGCCCTCGAAGTCGCCCAGTCGCGCCTGGAACGCGTCGCGGTGCTCGCGCTCGACCTCGACCGTTTCAAGGACGTCAACGAGACGCTGGGCCACCGCCGCGGCGACCGCCTGCTCGTCCTCGTGGCCGAACGGCTCAAACGCGAGATGTGGGAACGCGCTACGGTCGCGCGCATGGGCGGCGACGAGTTCGTCCTGGTGCTGCCCGATTGCGGCGAGATCGAGAGCGTCCGCGATGCGGCGGACCGCGTCCTCGCGATCCTCGCCGAGCCGTTCGCGCTCGACGAATACGAGCAGTTCGTCTCGGCATCGATCGGGATCGCGACCTACCCCGAACACGGCGGCGACGATCAGACGTTGCTCAAGAACGCCGACATCGCGATGTACCGCGCGAAGGATCGCGGACGCAACACCGCCTTCGTCTACAACTCATCGCTCGAGGCGCCGATCCACATGCGGCTCTCGCAGGAGCGGCTGCTGCGCCGCGCGCTCGATCTCGGAGAGTTCGTCGTCTACTACCAGCCGCAAGTGGCGCTCGCGAGCGGCGCGCTCGAGAGCGTAGAAGCGCTGGTCCGCTGGAACCATCCGAAGAGCGGGCTCATCGAGCCGGCCCACTTCATCCCGAGCGCCGAGATCAGCGGCCTCATCGTCGCGCTCGGCGACTGGGTCTTGGAGACGGCCGCCAAGCAAGTGCGCGCGTGGCAGGATACGTACGGTCCGCTCCGGCTCGCGGTCAACCTCTCGCCCAAGCAGTTCCATCGCCGCGACCTGCGCGAACGGCTGCTCGGGACGATCGCCGATGCGGGCTTGGATCCGCGCTCCCTCGAGCTCGAGATCACCGAGACGGCCGCCATGTCCGATGCCGATGTCACCGTCGGGATCGTCCGCGACCTCAAGCACGCGGGCGCGCGCATCGCGCTCGACGATTTCGGCACCGGATACTCGTCGCTGGGGTATCTGCGCCGCTTCGACATCGACGTCCTCAAGATCGATCGCTCCTTCACCTCGGGCATCGGACTGCAGCCCAGCGACGAGACGATCGTCCGCGCCGTCCTGGCCATGGCGCACAGCCTGGGCCTCGAGGTCGTGGCGGAGGGGGTCGAGACCGAGGCCCAACTCGCTTTCCTCCGCGCGCACGAATGCGACCTCATCCAGGGCTTCGTCGTGGCGCCCGCCCTGCCGGCGGAAAAACTGGGCGACCTCCTGCGCGAACGCCGAGGAGCCGCGCAGCCGACGGGGTAAGGTGGCCGCATGGACATGCTCGTTCAGCCGGCCCCGGCACTCGATCGCGAGCAGATCGCGAACCGCTATCGCGGCAATCGCGAACGCTCCGCGCAGATCTTCGCACTGGTCGACGATTCCGCATATCTCGACCGGCCGATCCCGCTCCGCCATCCGTTCGTGTTCTACGAAGGTCATCTGCCGGCGTTCAGCTTCTTCACGCTCAACGAGCGCGGACTGCAGCAGGAACCGGTCGACACGCGTCTCGAGAAGCTCTTCGAACGCGGCATCGATCCCGGCTCGCTCGACGCCGCCGCGAGCGCCGGCCGCGCGGACTGGCCGAGCCGCGCCGAGGTCGAGTCGTTCGGGCGCGCCTGCGACGAGCGCGTCTACGAGGCGATCGCGCGCGCGCGGCTCGCCGACGATACCGTGCCCCGTCTGGCCCGCGCGCAGTCGCTCTTCACGATCCTCGAGCACGAGCAGATGCACCACGAGACGCTCGCCTACATCATCCATCAGCTCTCGCCCGACAAGAAGGGCCGCATCCCGCAGATCCATCATGACGGCCGGCCGCCCAAGAACGAGATGATCGAGATCGGCGCCGGACTCGCGACGCTCGGCGCCGACTACGACGAGATCCCGTTCGGCTGGGACAACGAGTTCGGCAAACTGCTGGTCCAGGTCCCCGCCTTCGCGATCGATCGCTATCCGGTGACCAACGCCGACTTCCTCGCCTTCGTCGAAGCCGGCGGCAGTGCCCCGACCTACTGGCGCAAGCGGGACGGAGCGTGGTTCTTGCAGGGCGTCTTCGAAGATCTGCCGCTTCCGCTCTCGTGGCCGGTCTACGCCAGCCACGATCTGGCCGAAGCCTACGCGGCCTGGCGCGGCCTGCGCCTTCCGAGCGAAGCCGAGTATCACCGGGCCGCGTTCGGCGCGCCGGACGGGACGGAGCGATCGTTCCCGTGGGGCGAAGAACGCCCCGACGCCCATCACGGGAACTTCGACTTCCGCCGGTACGATCCGGAACCGGTCGACGCGCATCCCGCCGGGGCGAGCGCGTGGGGCGTCGAAGACCTCATCGGCAACGGCTGGGAGTGGACGTCCACGCCGTTCGGGCCCTTCCCCGGCTTCTCGCCGATGGCGGCCTATCCGCAATACTCGGCGGACTTCTTCGACGACAGGCATTACGTGATGAAGGGCGCATCTCCGGTGACGAACGCCGATCTCATCCGCCGGTCGTTCCGCAATTGGTTCTATGCCGACTATCCGTACATGTACGCCAAGTTCCGCTGCGTCGCGGATAGCACGTAGCACGAAAGGATCCGTACGAGCGTGAAACGCCTCATCTTCGCGCTGTCGATCGTCGCTCTGACGATCGGCGGCGTTTCGTGCGCCAAACAGGGCGCCACGGAGAGCATCTCCGGAACCCTGCGCATCGGGCTGCCGATCACGCCGACCAATCTCAACGGCATCCTCGCGCAGAACACCAACGAGGTGTTCGTCGACGGCCTCATCTACTCGCAGCTCGTCGCGCTCGACGACGAGAGCCGGGAGATCCCCGATCTCGCCGAACGCGTACCGACCCTGGCCAACGGGGACATCTCCAAGGACGGCCTGACGATCACCTATCACCTGCGCCGCAACGTCAAGTGGCACGACGGCGTGCCGTTCACGAGCAAGGACGTCGCCTTCTCGTGGAAGGCGGTGATGAACCGCAAGAATAACGTCGTCGCGCGCAACGGCTTCGATCAGGTCGCTTCCGTCGCCACGCCCGACGCGTATACCGCCGTCTTCCATATGAAGCGCATCTTCCCGCCGGCGATCGAGGCGCTCTTCGGCGAGAGCGACTCGCCGACGTTCATCCTGCCGGAACATCTGCTGGCGAAATATCCGGACGTCAACCAGATCCCGTTCAACTCCGCTCCGATCGGGACCGGACCGTTCAAGTTCGCGCGCTGGCTTCGCGGCGATCGCATCGTGCTGTCGGCCAATCCCGACTACTTCCTGGGCGCGCCGAAACTGAAGCAGATCGCGATCATGCTCATCCCCGACGCGAACACGACGGAATCGCAGCTGCGCAGCCACGATATCGACCTCGCGTTCGAACTTACGGGCACGAACTGGCACAACTTCGCGAACGACCCGGGCTTCGTCCGGCTGCTCGCGAAGTCGCCGTCGTTCACGGCCGTCCTCTTCAACACGTCCCGCGCTCCGCTCGACGACCCGCAGGTGCGCAAGGCGCTGGTCATGGGGATCGACAGCCGGCGGATCACGGCGACGGATACGTACGGCGCCGGCACCATCGCCTCGGGCGATCTGGGCCCGTTCTACTGGGCCTTCGACCCGAGCCTCAAGCCGGCGGACTTCGATCCCGCGGCGGCCGGAGCGATCCTCCAAGCCGACGGCTGGATTCCGGGAGCGGACGGCATCCGCGTCAAGGACGGCAAGCGGCTGAGCCTGCAGATCGTCTACGGTCAGGGCAATCCGACCTCGGCGAACATCATCGTGCAGCTCCAGCAGATGCTGCAGCACGTCGGCGTCGCCGTCGAGCCGAAGTCGTACAGCTTCGCGGTGCTCTTCGCGGCGGCGCAGAGCGGGGGCATCTACAACAAGGGGAGTTTCGACGCCGGGCTCTATTCGTGGATAGCCGGCGGCGATCCGGACAATTCTTCCAACTGGCTCTCGAGCCAGATCCCGCCCGCCGGAAACGACATCACGCGGTATCGCTCGGCCGAGATGGACGCGCTGCAGCATGCGGCGCTCTCCACGTTCGATCGTGCCGCGCGCAAGAAGGCCTACCTCGGGATCGAGCGGCTCCTCCTCCGCGACCACGTCGGCGCGTTCCTCTACTACCAAGGCGAGCGTCACGTCATCACCCCGTCGTTCACCGGCTATGCGCCCAACGGCATCGATGCCGCCTGGAACGCGTATACCTGGGATCTCAAATAACACCCACCACATCCCACCCTTCAAGGAGCTCCGTTTTGACCGAGATCGCTACGGCGAAAAAAGTTCCGATCACCGTCGCGCACGGCGACGGCATCGGGCCCGAAATCATGGATGCGACGCTGCGCATCATCCTCGCCGCAGGCGCCGCCCTCGAGATCGAGACGATCGAGATCGGCGAGTCCGTCTACAACCGCGGCCTCGGCAACGGCATCGAACCCAGTTCCTGGGACTCCCTGCGGCGCACGAAGGTCTTCCTCAAGGCGCCGATCACGACGCCGCAGGGAGGCGGATTCAAATCGCTCAACGTCACCGTACGCAAGACGCTCGGCATGTACGCCAACGTGCGCCCCTGCGCGTCGCTCCATCCGTACGTCGCGACCAAGCACCCGAAGATGAACCTCGTCATCGTCCGCGAGAACGAAGAAGACGTCTACGGCGGCATCGAGCATCGCCAGACCGAGCAGGTCACCCAATGCCTCAAACTCATCTCGCGCCCGGGCAGCGAGCGCATCGTGCGCTACGCGTTCGAGTACGCGCGCGCGAACAAGCGGAAGAAAGTCACGTGCTTCACCAAAGACAACATCATGAAGATCACGGACGGCCTCTTCCATAAGGTCTTCGACGAGATCGCCAAGGAGTATCCGGAGATCGAAGCCGAGCACTGGATCGTCGACATCGGTGCGGCCAAGATGGCCGACACGCCGGAAGCGTTCGACGTGCTGGTCATGCCGAATCTCTACGGCGACGTGCTCTCCGACGTCGCGGCCCAGATCACCGGATCGGTCGGACTCGCGGGCTCGGCGAACATCGGCGATCACTGCTCGATGTTCGAAGCGATCCACGGTTCGGCGCCGCGGCGCGCCGGTCAGAACCTCGCCAACCCGTCGGGTCTGTTCCACGGAGCGCTGCTGATGCTCTCGCACATCGGTCAGGGCGACGTCGCCGAGAAGGCGCACAACGCGTGGCTGCGCACCATCGAGGACGGCATCCACACCTACGACATCTACAAAGAGGGCACCAGCAAGGAGAAGGTGGGGACCAAAGAGTTCGCCGACGCGATCATCGCGCGCCTGGGACAGAAACCGCAGCACCTCGCGCCTGCGGAATACGCCAAGGATGCCTCGCTCGATCTCGCCGTCCGCGCCGCCGGAGCGCCTGCGAAGAAGCAGCGCGTCGGCGTCGACCTCTACATCGATAAGCCCGGTGGGAACCCGGACGCGATCGCGGACGGCCTGAACGCGCTCGGCATCGCCGGCGCCAAGCTCACCGTGATCGCCAATCGCGGCACGAAGGTCTGGCCCAACGGCAATCCCGATACGTTCTGGAGCGACCACTGGTCGTGCCGGTTCGAAGCGGACGGGGGCGCGTTCGACGGCGGCACCGTCGCGAAGCTCGTCGCCGGCGCGACCGGAGCCGGCTACGACGTCGTGAAGACCGAGGGCCTCTACACCTTCGACGGCGAGCGCGGCTATTCGCTCGCGCAGGGTCAATGACGTAGCGTCGTGCGCATCGTCAGCCTCTTGCCGAGCGCGACCGAGATCCTGTTCGGCATCGGGGCGGGTGACGACGTCGTCGGCGTCACCCACGAATGCGACTACCCGGAGGCGGCGCGGGCGCTACCGCACCTGACCGCCTCGTCCCTCCGGCACGACGGCACGTCCGCCGAGATCGACCGGCACGTGCGCAAGGGACTGCACGAAGGATCGGGCCTCTACACGCTCGACTCGGAGAAGCTCGACGCGCTCGCGCCCGATCTCATCGTCACCCAAGAGCTCTGCGCCGTCTGCGCGGTGAATTACCGGACGGTCGCGCGCGCGGCGTCGCGTCTGAAGAGCGATCCGCGCATCCTCTCGCTCGAGCCCTCGTCGCTCGCCGACGTCTACGCCACCATCGCGACGCTCGGCGAAGCGACGGACCGCGGCGACGGCGCGCGCGCGCTGATCCGTGCCCTGCAGGCGCGGGAAGCGCACCTGCGCACCGAGACCGTCGCGCTCGCCGCATCGGGCGAATGCCGTCCGCGCGTGCTGGTGCTGGAATGGACGGATCCGCCGATGAGCGGCGGACATTGGACGCCGGAACTGGTCGAACTCGCGGGCGGGGTTCCGCTGCTCGGCGATCCCGGCGCGAACTCGCGGACGTTGACGTGGGAGGCGATCGCGCAGACCGACCCGGACGTCGTCGTCGTCGCACCGTGCGGTTTCGATCTGGCCGCGACGCGGAAGGCCATCGCCGAACTCGACGGCAACGCGAACTGGCGCGAACTTCGCGCGCATCGGGATCGCGAGGTCTACCTGGTCGATGGCAACGCCTATCTCAATCGCCCCGGCCCCCGTCTCATCGATACCGCCGAGATCTTCGCGACCATCTTCTACGAGGACGCGGTCGACGTCGCGGTGCTGGATCCGCACGCCTGGGCGGCGCTGCACGACTAATCGCCGAGGTGGCGTACGTCGTCGAGGCTGAGGAGCCGAGGCCGCGGGCCATCCATCGCGAGGCGCGTTATCGAAGCCGGCGTCAGCCGGATGCGGCGCACGTCTTCGTCGTCCCCGACGAGGATGTCGAGCAGCGCGTGGAGGGCGCCCGCGTGCGTGACGAATGCGACCCGCGCTCCCGCATCGCGGTGCGCGTCCAAGACCTCGCCCACGCGTTCGCGTACCGCGGCGAAGCGTTCGCCGCCGGTCGGCGCGTATTCGCGCACGTTCGAGAACGAGCGGCCCGCGTCGTCGGGATAGCGCGCGACGATCTCGTCCCACGTCAGGCCCTCCCACGCGCCGAATGCGAACTCCCGCAGACGCGCGTCGGGGACGGCGCCGAGACCGTGATGTGCGGCGATGGCGCGCGCCGTCTCGAGCGCGCGCGCGAGATCGCTCGAGACGATCGCGTCGAGCGGCTCGGTCGCCAAGGCCTTCGCCGTCGCGGCGGCCTGCACGCGTCCGACGTCGTCGAGCGCCACGTCGCTCTGGCCTTGAAATCGCTTCGCGGCGTTCCACGCCGTGCGCCCGTGGCGCACGAGGATCAGTTCTCGGATGGGCTTAGGCGAAGCGGTCGAGCAGGTCGAGCATGTCGTTGGCGTGCTCTTCTTCCACCGCGAGGATGCTCTCCATCAAGCGTCGCGACGTCGGATCCTTCTCGCCCAGCCAGCGTACGATCTCGGAATACGATTCGATCGCGATGCGTTCGGCGATCAGGTTCTCCTTGACCATGTCGACGAGGTCCTTGCCTTCGACGTACTGCGAGTGGCTGCGCGTCGCAAGCCCCTCGGGATTGAGATCCGGATCGTGTCCCAACTGGGTGATCCGCTCGGCGATCGAATCTGCATGGCCTTGCTCCTCGGTCGCGTGCTGGAGGAACTCCGCGGCCACCGCATCCTTGTTCAAGCCCTTGGCGGTATAGAAGTGCCGCTTGTAGCGCAGCACGCAGACGATCTCCGTCGCGAGCGCCTGATTGAGGACGTCGGCGACCTGCTTCGTATCGAGGCCGTAGCTCTGCGTGATGGCGCCTTTGGAGATGTTGGCGCGCGCGCGACGGCGCAGTTCCTTGACGTCCGAGAGGAACGGACGCGTGGTCTTCGGCTTTGCTGTAGGCATGGTGAGAGGCTTATACCCAGGTCCGGCGAGGCCTCCCGTCGTATGCGGCCGGGTGGCAAAACAGGATGACCTGCGGCTCGACGTCCGCAAGATGTACAAGCTCTACATCGGGGGCGCGTTCGTGCGCTCCGAATCGGGTCGGAGCGATCCGCTCTGGGACGGCAAGGCGTTCGGCGCGAACATCGCGCGCGCTTCCCGCAAGGACGTCCGCGACGCCGTCGTCGCCGCGCGCGCGGCGCACGTCAAGTGGGCCAAGACCGTCCCGGCGACGCGCGGCCTCGTCCTGTACCGCCTCGCCGAGATGATGGAGGCGCGCCGCGCCGAGTTCCCGTCCGACGAGGTAGGCGCCGCGATCGACCGCATCGTCTGGTACGCCGGCTGGTGCGACAAATATTCCGCATTGCTCTCCACGCGCAATCCGGTGGGCGGCCCGCACTTCAACTTCTCCACCGTCGAGCCGACCGGCGTCGTCGGCCTGATGGCACCCGACAAGCCGGGGCTGCTCGGACTCGTCTCGGTGATCGTCCCGGCGCTCGTCGCCGGCAACGCCGTGGTCGCCGTCGCTTCGGAGACGGATCCGCGCACCGCGATCGTCTTCGCCGAAGCGCTCGCGACCTCGGACCTGCCCGCCGGCGTCGTCAACATCCTGACCGGCCGGCGCAGCGAACTGGGGCCGATCCTCGCCAAGCATATGGACGTCAACGCCTTCGGCTTCGAAGACGTCGATGCCGATCTGACGCGCGCGATCCAGACGGATGCCGCGGACAACATCAAGCGCGTGCGCGTCTGGCACAAGCGCAATACGGACGGCTGGTTCTCCGAAGACGCGCAGAGCCTCGACGATATCGCGCAGTACTGCGAGGTCAAGACGATCTGGCACCCCGCCGGCGTGTGATCGCCTCCGAAGCGCACGCGCGCGAAGAGATCGCGCGGTACTGCAGCCTCCTCTGGGAGCGGCGCCTGGTCAGCGGGACGAGCGGCAACGTATCGATGCGGCTCGACGACGGCGACGCGCTCATCACGCCCTCGCTGCGTTCGCTGCGCGATCTCGCGCCGGCGGAGATCGTGCGCGTCGACGCCTTCGGCATCCCGCGCGACGCGCGGCAGCGGCCGAGCAGCGAACTTCCGCTGCATCTAGCGGCCTACACGGTGCGCCCGGAGGCGCGGTGTCTCATCCACACCCATCCCACGTTCAGCGTCGTCTGGTCCAAGACGGGTTCGATCTTTCCGCGCGATACCGTCGGCGCGAAAGAGACGCTCGGTCCGGTCGCCTGGACGGCGTATCGCGAGCCGGGGACGCACGACCTGGCCTATCTCTGCGCGGACGAATTCAAACGCGGCTTCGACACCGTACTGATGGAGCGCCACGGCGTCTCGGCCCTTGCCGACGAACTCGAGCGCGCCTTCGTGCTGACGGATCTGGCCGAAGAGGCCGCCCGCATCGCCTACTTCAGCCGGCTCGCGAACCTCACGGAATGATCCGCACGAGCTGAGCCGTCGCGGTGACGGTGGCCCACATCGCGCCGTCGGGACCGAGCGCCAAGCCGCCGATGCGGTTCCCGGACGACGGCGTCACCACCGTCGCGACCGTTCCGCCGGCATAGCGCTGGATCGCGCCGCCCGCCTCTCCCACGTAGAGATCCCCGTTCGGACCGCACGCGATGGCCGACGCCGGACCGGCGAGCGCCGCCGGTGTCGAGACGGTTCCCCCGGCGTCGATCGCGACGATGTGCGCGCCGTCTGCGGCCGTGTCGAGCGCGGCATAGGCGAACTTATCGGGACACATCGCCATGAGCGGCGGCTCGCCGTTATCGGCGTACGCCGCATCGAGCGTCGCCAAGATCGACGGCGTTCCGGTGCCGACGTCGGACTCGGCTTCTTCTTCCACGACCATGCCGTGCGTCGGATCGTCGGCCAGCCACCACAGCAGTCCGTCGGGACCGGCGCCGATCGCATGCGCGTCGCCGGTCGACGTCCCGCGCGCTCCGGAATCCGAATCGACGATGCCGCCGTCGACGCACCCGAGCCAGCGGTCCCCGTCGTGGCCGTTGGCGATGCTGCAGTCGCCGCCGGTCGCGATCTCCGCGGCGTTGAACAGCGGACCGGTCCCGTCGGTATTGCCGACCCAGACGCCCGTCCCGTCGTACTGCGTCACCCAGCTCGCGTCGACGCCGGCGAACGTGTTGCGGACGATCGCGACGGCCGGTCCCTGCTGGGGCGACGATCCCGCATACGAGAGCGCCGTGTCGGTACCGGTGTGCAGGTCGAAGCGCACGATCTCGTCGGCGGCGTCGCCGTAGTAGAGATCCGCATCGGTGCCGGCGGCGAGGGCCGCGGGCGCGGTGGCCGTCGACGAAGACGACGTCTGGCCCAGACTTTCGACGGTGTACGTCGCCGTCGCGCCGCTCGCGCCCGATGCGGACGCCTGGACCTGCCAGAAATGCTGCGACGGCGATGCGTCCGTCAGCACGACGCGGTCCGCGGGCGAGGTCACCGCCGCGCCGGCACTGCCGTTGACCGTGACGGTCGCGTTCGCGCTCTGCGGCGTTATCGTTATCGGATTCGCGTAGGGATCCGTTCCGATGATCTGCGCGCCGCTCGCATCGAGTGCGGTCACCTCGAGCGTGTAGGGCATCGTCCCGTAGAGATCCGCATCGTACGAAGCGTTCGGGTTGTCGATGGAGAGCTGGAGCACCGCAGGGATGCCGCCGAGGGTCACCGCGACCGCGTTCGACTGTCCTTGCACGATGGTCGCATTCACGGCGCCGGAATCGAGCGCGCTCGCCGTCGAGAAGCCGCCCGAGACGTCCGGCGCGCCGTCGTACGTGGTGACGACGAAGGTGTCGGCGCCGGCCGGCGCGGCCGCTTGGATGCTGCAGACGCGCGCGAAGTTCACCGTACTGCAATTGGGCGCGCTCGCGGAGACGTCGTTGCCGAAATAGCCGATCGGCGTCGTGTGTCCGGTATCGGTCTGCAGGTACGTCGTGACCCCGACACCGTCGGTCGCGGACGAGACGCGCGCCGTGCGCGCGCCGCTCGCGAGCGGTATGCGGATCGAAAACGCGATGGGAACGCTCGCCGCGGCGCCCGCCGCTTTCGGGATGACGCCGGTGCCGCTCCGCCCGCCGCAGGCGGCGAGCACGGTGAGCGCCGTCAAGAGAACTGCGCGCTTCACGGCTGGATCCTTCCTACGGTGCGGGCGTTGGGGTCGATGAACCAGACGGCGGCGTCCGACCCGACGGCGAGATCGAAGGGTTCGTTCGCTCCGACGGAAATCGCGCTCTCCGACCCTCCGGTGGTGAGCGTGTCGAGCGCCGATCCGCAGCCGCATCCGGTGAACCAGAGCGTGTTGTCGGGCGCCGAGACGACGCCGAACGCGGGCGCCGATGCGACCGTCGGATAGAACGTGAACGCGCCCGACGTCGTCATGCGTCCCAGGCCGCCGCCGTAGACGGCGGTGAACCAGAGCGCACCGTCCGCACCGGTGGTAATGCGCCCGACGCCCGTCACCGGTAGAGCATCGGTTGGGAACGGCGTCTCCACGTGCGTCGCGGGATCGATGCGTCCGAGCTTTCCGCTCGCCTGATCGCCGAACCACAGATCGCCGTCGGGGCCGACGGTGATGTCGGAGAGCACGCTCGCGAACGTGATGGGCGTCGACGAGACGATGTGCCCCGACGTGTCGATCGAATCGACGACGCAGTTGACGTCGTCGGTGATCCAGAGGTTTCCGTCCGGACCGGCGACGATCCCCGCGATCCCGCCGACGGTGGCGCTCACGTCGTAGGTGGTGACGACGTGCGTGGACGTATCGATGGCGTAGAGCGTGCCCGAACCATAGTCGCCGCTCCACACGCGGCCGTCGGGCCCGACGCCGACCGTCCGCACCGTTCCGGGCGTCGCGATCGGGAACTCCGCGAACGTCCCGTCGACGCCGGCGCGTCCGAACTCGCTGTCCGTACCGTCGTCGGCGACGAACCACAGCGCACCGTCGGGACCGGCGACGATCTCGTCGGGGATCATGCTGCCGGCGAGCGTTCCGGTGACGTTCACGGTGCCGCGCGCGGACGGAACGCCGACCGAGGCGCCCGTCGTGGTGACGGAGACCGGAACGCTCACGGTCAGGCTGCCGTCGGTGAAGTCGACGTGACACGACGCGGTCGGCAGGACGCTCGTCGCGGTGAAGTCGGCGCCGGACGGCGCGACGGTGACGAATCCTCCGCAGGTGTTCGTGCCTTCGGTGATCGAGCCGGCGAAATGCGGCTCCGTCGGCGAGAGCACCAGCTGCTGGCTCGGAGCGGTGAAGTCCGCCGAACCGCCGCTGAAATGCGGCGTCCCGAAACCGGCCGTCGCGGTGACGCCGAGGACGCTGACGAACGTATCGGCGCTCGTCGGAACGCCGCTCGCCGTTATCGTCGCGCTATACCCCGCGCCCGCCGCGCCGTCGTAGTAGGCTTCGAGCGCCGCGGCATCGGTCGAGGATTGGATCTGCACGCTCGCGGCCTTCGTCGTGCCGCCGTCGATCGAAAGGGTCACGTGGCCGCCGGTATCGGTCACCCCGACGGTGAGCGGCGCCGAGAGCGCGCCGACGATGGCGGTGCCCGATGCATCCGCGATGCCCAGCGGGACCGCGAAGCTCTGGACCGTCGCCGCAAGTGTCGCATGCAGACCGGCCGGGAACGCGACCGACGCCGCGGTGCCGTCGAGCGTCGCCGAGATGGCGTTCGTCACGCCGCCGGTGACGGTCACGTTGGGCGCGATGCCGCGCGCGAGCTGGTTCGCCGCCACGGGGATGACGCCGCCGGACGGCGCCTGATCGTACGACGTGATCGTGATCGTATACGGGCCGCCGATCGGCAGATCGAAGGCAAGCGTACAGGTCCGCAGGCCGGCGTTCGTGGTGCAGTCCGGCGAGGACGCGGAGACGTCGTAGATCTGATGGCCGACCTGGACCGAGGAGCCGTCGACTGCCGCGATCTCCAAGCCGTTCGTCGCCGAGACGACGAACGCGGGATGCTTGCGCTCCGCCGAAGCGTGCGATGCGACCGGTATGCCGATCTTCACCGTCATGGCCTGATCCGGAGCGCGCCCGCCGCCGCCGCCCGAGCCCGGAATGACGCCGTGCCCGCCGCCGCCGCAGCCGGCAAGAGCGACGATCGCGTACGCGCAAACGACCCAGGTCCGATATACACGGACGCCTGACGACATCTTCATCACTCCTTCTCAACGCGTGGCTTTGTCGGTCGGTTCCAAGCGACCTCCAGGCCGCAAGGGAGACGGGTGCGGCACCGGGAAGGCCGGCCGCGGTGTGAGCTACCGACAGCCGATGCATCTGCGCCTCTCCAATGCGCTCTCGAACGACGAGTTCCGTATCTACTATCAGCCCGTCGTCGCTCTTGCGACCGGCGAGATCGTCGGCGTCGAGGCGCTGCTGCGCTGGCATCAGCGCGATCCGGTCATCTCGCCGGACACCTTCATCAAACAGGCGGAGTCGTCGGGCTTCATCATCCAGCTCGGCGATTTCGTGCTACGGAACTCCGCCGATCAGATGCGCCGCTGGCACGAGCGCTTCGGCGTGCCGATGAAGCTCGCCGTCAATCTCTCCGGCCGGCAGTTCGGGCACCACAACCTCGCCAAGTCGATCGAAGACGCCCTGGCGTTCGCGCGGTTCGCCGGTCAGCATCTCGAGTTCGAGATCACCGAGACGGTCGCGATGCAGGACGCCGAAGAATCGATCGGGATCATGCGCCAGCTCAAACAGCTGGGCATCTTGCTGGCCCTGGACGATTTCGGGACCGGCTACTCCTCGCTCTCGTACCTCAAGCGTCTGCCGATCGACAAGCTCAAGATCGATAAGTCGTTCGTCCGAGACATCCCGAGCGACGAGAACGATTTGGCGATCGTCTCGGCGATCATCGCGATGGCCCACTCGCTCGGCATGACGGTCCACGCCGAGGGCGTCGAGACCCAAGCCCAGGCGGATTTCCTGCGGGACTGCGGCTGCGAGTACGCACAGGGCTTCCTCTACGCCAGAGCCCTCCCGGCCGAGGACTTCGAGACCTTTCTGATCGAGGGCGGGTCGGAAAACCGGGCTGCCTCTTAATCTTGTCCTGGCGATTCCTTGACGGAGTCGGAAGGGCTCACTTTCCACGAGCATCGAAGGGACGGTCGGGCGCGACGGATGCGCCATCGTTCGATCCGGAAGGAGCCTTCAGCGTGCATCGATCCCGCTTTAACCGCGTTTCGACCCTTGGTCTTGCGCTCGTCTTCGCATCGGCCCTGGCCGCGTGCGGCGGTCAAGGAACCTCGAGCCTCCCGTCGGTAGGCGGCGGCGCCGGGGCGGCCGGCCATGCGCGAAGCGCGGCCGTCACCTCGGCGACGACCTTCACCAACCTCCTTCCGCTCGGGTTCGCCGAATCCGGCGGCATCCTCGACTTCCAACTGAGCATCAACGCGCAGACGTTCGCCCCCACGAATACGCAGAACGAGTCGACGAACGAGTTCGATATCCCGATGACGTGCGACGCCACATCCGGCGGCGGCGGCGCCGTCGGCGCTGCCGTCCGTACGGCGGACGGCGCATCGGCCGAGCCGTCGCCCACACCGATGCCGACGGACCTTCCGGAGACGAACTGCTACATCGTCGCTTACTCCGGCGGTACGGCCTTCGTCGTCGCGGGTCCCGCGCTCGACGACAGCGGCACGCTGATCTTCCCGGCGACGCCCGGAATGACGTACACGATGGGTCAGACCTACCAGTTCTACATCGCGATCGGCGCACCGCAGGCGACGCCTACGCCCGGCGACTTCGGCTGCGCCAACGGCAAGACCGTCGGACACGGCCATCGCCACCAACACGACAACGGCAACCATAAGGACTGCGGCGAGCACAACGGCGACGATCATAACGACCGCCCGAATTAGCCCGCCGACCTACGTCGCAACCCCGACGTAACGGTCAAGGAATCGGCCCCCGGAGCGAACAATCGCCCCGGGGGCCGTTCGCATCGTGGAGAGGTGGCAGAGTGGTCGAATGCACTCGCTTGGAAAGCGAGCAGACGTGAAAGCGTCTCGGGAGTTCGAATCTCCCCCTCTCCGATTGGCCGATCGCTCCATGATTCGAACTCCCGAAGCGGAGATGCGAAGCATCGGAGCGGTTTTAAATTCTCGGGGGCCCCGGGCGCGCCAGCGCCTGGGGTGTTCGAATCTCCCCCTCTCCGGATTCGGCTCGTTACGAGCTAGACGACTTCCGTGTGGCCGAGCCAGTAGTCGAAGGACGCGCGCGCTTGGGCCTCCAGCATCGCATCGCCGGGGATGACTTCGCGCCGCAGCTGCTTGGCCAGCGTCGCGCGATCGCCGTAGTTCGCGTCCATGACGAAATCCGGATGCTGCAGCTGCTCGACCAGTTCGGCCGGCAGCGTCACGTCCGGCGGCAGCGTATTCACGACGATCTCCGGGACGTTGTCCGCCGGCCACGGATCGCATTCGAAACGCGCGTGCAGGTCCGCGACCTTCGCTTCGTCCCGGCCCCACACGAACGTATAGGCATCGGTCTCCTGCAGTTGCGAGAGGATGGCGCGCGCCGTCGCTCCGGTGCCGAGCACCCCGACCCGTTTGAGCGCGACCGGCTCGTCCAGCGCGGCTTCGAGCGCGATGCGCGCGCCGACGCCGTCCGTATTCGTCCCGCGGATCTGCATGCCGAAGAGGATCGTATTGACCGCGCCCACGCGCCGCGCTTCTTCGTCGACCACGTCGCAGGCGCGCAGCGCCTCCTCTTTGAGCGGATAGGTGACGTTGCAACCCGCGTAGCCGTCCATGCGCATCCGCCGGAGCACGTCGATCGCGTTGTCGCGCGGGACGCGGATCGCGACGTAGTCGCCGTCGATCTCCGCTTCTTCCATGAACCCGCGGTGCAGGCGCGGACTGCGGCTGTGCGCGACCGGATCGCCGATGATGGCGAGCTTCATTGCGGCCTGCGCGCCGGCAGCATCAGCCGCTCGAGGAACCGGAAGACCTTGGTCAGCGGGAAATCCTTGGCCTCGATCGGCTCGGTCAGGATGGTGTAGTGGCCGCAGAGCCGGCCGCCGAGGACGTCGGTGAAGAGCTGGTCGCCCACGACGGCGATCTTGCGGCGGGGCAGTCCCAGCAGTCTCTTGGCCCGCAGGAAGCCGAAGGGCAACGGCTTGAGCGCGTTCGGGACGCAGCCCAGCACCCCGAGCTGTCCGGCGATGGCGGTGACCCGTTCGGTGAAGTTGTTGGAGACCATCACGATGGCCATACCGCGTTTGTGCGCGCCCGCGACCCAGGCCAGATGCTCTTCGGCGAGTTCGGTCTCGCGAAAGCCGATCAGGGTGTTGTCGAGATCGACGATCAGGCCCTCGATACCCCTTTTCTGCAGGTCGTCCAGGCTCACGTCCTTGAGCCGTGGGGCGAAGCGATCCGGGCCGAACATGACGGCCCTGTTGGGCAGTTGTTCGCACTATCCTCGGGTCTATCCACAGGCTCGGGCCTCCAGGGCGGCTTCTCCACCGCTCGTCCTCAGATTTTTGTCGCTCCTCCTCAGGCCAATCACAAGGATTCCAAAAGACCAACCCCAATATCTTGTGGCAATCGGATGAGTATGGCACAATAAGAGGCCCTACTGGTCCTCGAATCCTCGCATCGAACAGGCGTTCGATACCAGGTCCCCGAAGCTCGTTCGTTCTCTTGCTGCTGCTGTGCCCCGAGGAGCCCTCGTCATGAAGTTCCGCCGTACGTATTCCGTTCCGGGAGAGCCCTACCACGGCGTCGATTTCGAGCCGCGCACCTCGAAGATCGTCAACCCGGACGGGTCGGTGATCTTCGAAGCCAAGGACATGATGGTGCCCAAGGCCTGGAGCCAGGTCGCCGTCGACGTCCTCGCCCAGAAGTATTGCCGCAAGGCCGGCGTCCCGCTCGACCTGGTCAAGGTCGAGGAAGAGGGCGTCCCCGAGTGGCTCTGGCGCAGCGAGCCCGCGCGCGACTCGAAGTTCGGAGCCGAGCGCGACGCCCGCGACGTCTTCAACCGCCTGGCCGGCTGCTGGACGTATTGGGGCTGGAAGCACGACTACTTCGATTCCGAGGAAGACGCGCGCACCTACTACGACGAAATGTCGAACATGCTCGCGCGTCAGGTCGGCGCGCCGAACTCGCCGCAGTGGTTCAACACCGGCCTGCACTGGGCGTACGGCATCAGCGGTCCCGCGCAAGGCCACTACTTCATCGATCCCAAGAGCAAAGAGCTCACCCGCTCGACCAGCGCCTACGAGCATCCGGCCCCCCACGCATGTCTTCCGTATCACGCCCCGGTAACGACGCCCGACGGACCGATCGCGATCGGCGATATCGTCACGCGCAATTTGGTCGGCCTTCCCGTCTACGACGACAAGGGCACGACGCGCGTCGTCGCCGTCAAGCATAACGGTGTGAAGGGCGTCTATCGCATTACGCTTGCGAACGGCAACGCCATCGAGGCCACCGCAGACCATCTCGTACAAGCCACGGACACGCATAAAGGCAAGGTCGAGTGGCGAATGGTAGCGGATCTTCGCGTCGGGATGCGCCTTATACAGCGCACGGATACGAGCATCGTAAGCGACGGCGCCGACATGGACGAAGCTCGCGCAGCTCTGGCGGGTTGGCTTCAAGGCGACGGCTTTGTGGGTCAGTACGCCACCGGAACGAACCGGAGCCTGACCGTCGAAGCGATGACGGTCAATTCGGACGAGCGCGACTACGTGGACGGACTTATCGCAACGGTATTCCCGGGAGCGCACGCACACGAACGCTCCGTTGCGACCGTCGACCCGAAACTCGACGTCAAGCGTAAGCGCCTCTACGGCGAGCGCCTTCGCGGTTTCGTCGAATCGTACGGCTTGATCGACCGCCGCCTCACGATGCAAGTCCCCGCGGCCGTCGCGACCGGCGGCCGCAATGTGGCGACCGCTTACCTCCGCGCCTTATTCCAGGCGGATGGTTGCGTACGCATCCGCGACGAGCGCAAATCCAGCGATGTCGTATTCGGAACGATTTCGCCGAAACTCGCCGCGGGCGTCTCGACGCTGCTCAACAATCTCGGCATCTATAATCGGATCGGCGTCGGTCACGATTCCCGCTCCGATCGTCGCGATTACTACCACGTGACCATCGCATGGAAGAACGCGAAGGACCGATTCTCCGATCTCATCGGTTTCGTCTCCAGCGAAAAGCGCGGTAAGCTTTCGGCCGCGACGAGCATGCCCGGTCGCAACGTCGCGAGACTTCGCGACGAGGTCATCTCCTCCATAGAGTATGTCGGCGACCAGGACGTCTACGATATCGAGACGGAGAGCCATGCGTTCCTCACCAACAACGTCGTCGTACACAATTGCTTCATCCAGAGCGTGAGCGACGATCTCGTCAACGATGGCGGCATCATGGACCTGTGGGTCCGCGAGGCTCGCATCTTCAAATTCGGTTCGGGCACCGGTTCGAACTTCTCGCAGATCCGCGGCGGGGGTGAGAAGCTCTCCGGCGGCGGCACGTCGAGCGGCCTGATGTCGTTCCTGCGGGTCGGCGATCGTGCGGCCGGCGCCATCAAGTCGGGCGGCACGACGCGCCGCGCGGCCAAGATGGTGGTGCTCGATATCGATCATCCCGACGTCGAGCAGTTCATCACGTGGAAGGTCAAAGAGGAGCAGAAAGTCTCCGACCTGGTCGCGGGTTCGATCTCCGCGCAAAAGCATCTGAGCGCGATCATGTCCGCGGCGAACACCAAGGATCTGCCGAACGACGCGCGTCTCGATCCGGCGCTGAATCCGTCGCTCAAGACGGCCCTGCGTTCCGCGCTCAACGCCGGCATTCCGCAAGGCAACATCCAGTACGCGCTGGATTTCGCCAAGCAAGGCTACAGCGGACTCGAGATCGACACGTACGACGTCAACTGGGACGGCGAGGCCTACGGCACCGTCTCCGGTCAGAACTCGAACAACTCCGTCCGCGTCAACGACGAGTTCTTCCGCGCGCTCGATGCCAAGGAAGACTTCAACCTCATCCGCCGCACCGACGGCGGCGTCGCGCGCGCGGTCAACGCCGACGACCTCTGGGAGAAGATCGCCGTCGCCGCCTGGCAGTGCGCCGACCCGGGACTGCAGTACGACACGACCATCAACGACTGGCATACCTGCCCGGCCGACGGTCGCATCAACGCGAGCAATCCGTGCAGCGAGTACATGTTCCTGGACGATACGGCGTGCAATCTCGCCTCGCTCAACCTCGTGACCTTCGAGAACGAGCGCGGCGAATTCGATGCCGCACGCTTCGCCGAGGCGTGCCGCATCTGGACGGTGACGCTCGAGATCAGCGTGCTGATGGCGCAGTTCCCCTCGCAGGTCATCGCGCAGAAGTCCTACGACTTCCGCACGCTCGGCCTCGGGTACGCGAACCTCGGTACGCTGCTCATGCGCATGGGCCTGCCCTACGACTCGGAAGAGGCGTTCGGCTGGTGCGGCGCGATCACGTCGCTGATGACGGGCGTCTCCTACCGCACGTCGGCGGAGCTCGCCCAGCAGCTCGGCGCGTTCCCGCGGTACGGCGAGAACGCCTCGCACATGCTGCGCGTCATCCGCAACCATCGCCGCGCCGCCTATCAGGCGCAGACGGGCGAGTATGAAGGCCTATCCATCGCGCCGGTCACGCACGCGCCCTCGCTGTTCACTGAAAACACCTGGGCGTTGGCGCGCAAGTCGTGGGACGACGCGCTTTCGATCGGCGAGATCGCCGGCTACCGCAACGCGCAGGTCACCGTCATCGCGCCGACCGGGACGATCGGCCTCGTGATGGACTGCGACACGACCGGCATCGAGCCGGACTTCGCGCTCGTGAAGTTCAAGAAGCTCGCCGGCGGCGGATACTTCAAGATCGTCAATCAGTCCGTCGAGCCGGCGCTGCGCAGCCTCGGCTACAACGACGAGCAGATCGCCGCCATCGAGACGTACGCCACCGGCACCGGCTCGCTCGAAAACGCGCCGCACGTCAATCGCGCGACCCTCAAGGCGAAGGGCTTCACCGACGACGCGATCGCCGCCGTCGAGAAGGCGCTCCCGGGCGCGTTCGAACTGCCGTTCGTCTTCAATAAATGGGTCCTAGGCGAGGAGTTCTGCAAGACCGCTCTCGGCCTGAGCGAGGAACAGCTCAACGACTGGTCCTTCTCCATCCTCCGCGACGGGCTCGGCTTCAGCAATCAGCAGATCGAGGAAGCCTCGGCACACATCTGCGGCCGCATGACCCTCGAAGGCGCGCCCTATCTCAACGACGAGCATCTGCCGGTCTTCGATTGCGCCACGCCGTGCGGCAAGTACGGTTCGCGCTATATCCGCCCGCTCGCGCACGTCGACATGATGGCGGCCGCTCAGCCGTTCATCTCGGGCGCGATCTCCAAGACCATCAACTTCCCGCAGACGGCGTCGATCGCCGACGTCAAGGAAGCCTATCGCTACGCATGGGAGCGGATGATCAAGGCCGTCGCCCTCTATCGCGACGGATCGAAGCTCTCGCAGCCGCTGGCCGCGAGCTACGATCTGGGCAGCGACGGATCCGACGACGAGATCGTCACGACGACGCAGCCGTACCTGCAGCCGATGCAGGTCGCCGAGAAGATCGTCTACCGCTACATCGCCAAGCGCAACCGCATGCCGGAGCGCCGGAGCGGCTACACGCAGAAGTCGATCATCGGCGGCCATAAGGTCTACCTCCGTACCGGCGAGTACGAAGGCGGCCAGCTCGGCGAGATCTTCATCGACATGCACAAGGAGGGCGCCGCCTTCCGCTCGCTGATGAACAACTTCGCGATCGCCATCTCGCTCGGGCTCCAGCACGGCGTGCCGCTCGAAGAGTTCGTCGAGGCGTTCACGTTCACGCGCTTCGAGCCGAACGGTCCGGTCCAAGGTCACGATCACATCAAGATGGCGACCTCGATCCTCGACTACATCTTCCGCGAACTGGCCGTCTCGTATCTCGGTCGCTACGAACTGGCCCACGTGCAGCCGTCGATGGAGATGGATGCGATGGGACCGGAAGTCTCCGCGACGCCCGAATACGTCGCCGAGGAGGAAGGCGAGGTCCGCGTCCGCGCCGTCGGCATCGACGAACGCCTCCACCCCGTCAGCGAACATCTGCATCCGGGACGCACGGACGTGCACGTCGCACCGTCGCAACCGCAGGGCGCCGTCGCCGTCGCAACGGCACCGGCTGCAGCGCCGGCGCGCACCGGGACGATCGGCGAGAAGACCGCGATGGTCAGCGCCGCAAAGGCGAAGGGCTACACCGGCAACTCGTGTAGCGAGTGCGGACAGATGACCATGGTCCGCAACGGCTCGTGCGAGAAGTGCGATTCCTGCGGCGCCACGAGCGGCTGCTCATAGCGGACCGGTCGAGGTCCACGTGATGGCATCGGGGTGCTAGCGCGCGACGAGCAGCGGTGCGCCGGTGCTTACCGAGTTCCGTCGGCCCGCTTCGGTGACCACGACCACCAGGTGCGGCAGGGCGAAGCTCACGGCGACACCGTCCACGGTCTGGAAGGCCGGAATCGGCGTCTTGCGCGCCTTCCCCGACGCGTCGATCGCATAGATCCCGTCGACGCCGGCCGACCAGAGCGTTTCTCCCGACGCGATGAGGCTGTAGAACGCAACCGTGATGTACGGGTCCATCCCGCGTGGCGGCGTTCCCGGAGGTTGCCCTCCGAGCGGCTTGACGTAGAGTTCCCGGACGCGATCACCGCAAATCACATCGATCCGCCCGTGCGACGCGAAATGCACCAATCCGATAGCGGCGGCGATGCAGCCTGGCCTGCCCGGCATCGCCGCTAAGCCGTTGACTGGGTCGCAGTCGGTGTTCAGCGGGCCGCCGCACAGCCCGCCGGACGCGTTGCTCGCGACGACCGAGATCTTTCCCGTCGATCTATCGATCCGCCGAAGACCTCCGCCCCATTCGCCGGCGTCGAAGCCGACATAGATCGACGCCGGCGTGGCCAGGATCGACGCGATGTTCCCCGGTCCCAACGTTCCGATGAGATCGAGGGCCTTCGTCGACGCAGCCGTCACCGAAAGGAGCCGGCGGGCGGTCAATACCTGTATCGAGGAGCCGCTGCACAACATGGCCGCGGAGCCATCGCCGCCTCGCGGTACCGTCGCGACGACGGACCAATCCGGAGATCGACGGATCGTCCACGGGCCGCTTTTATCTCGCGCACCGGTGACGGCGACCACGGTGTCGCCGCGGCTGCAGATGTCGAAGACGGGCTGCGAGACGGCCTCAACGGTCCGATGCGCCTCGCCAGGCGCCAGGCTCGAAAGGATTCCCGCGTCGGTGAGCAGCCAAAGCCGGCCGCTCGCATAGACCGCCCGCGTGATGAACGCATCCTGCCCCGGGCGCACCGGTTCGAGCGCCGCCGAGGCCGTAGGAGCCGCCGCGATGCCGAGCAGTAGAGCGAACGCGAAGCCCCTCATCATGGATAGCATCGCAATGGGCCCTCCTCGCGTGACGCCTTAAGGGGGCGCAACCCTCTGCGCGGCCATGCGGCCTGGAGGTTCGTTCCGACCGCCGATGGGAACGGTTTCTCCGAGACGATCCACCATGCCCACGACCGAACGCCCAGTCATCTTCGCCAACCGCGCCGAGGCGGGCCGCTTCCTCGCCCATCACCTGCGCGACTATGCCGGACGAAGCGACGTCCTCGTCCTCGGACTTCCGCGCGGCGGCGTACCGGTCGCTTTCGAGGTCGCCCGGTCGCTACGGGCGCCGCTCGACGCGTTCGTGGTCCGGAAGATCGGCGTGCCCGGCTATCCCGAACTCGCGATCGGGGCCATCGCTTCGGGCGACAGCCTGTTCGTCGACGAGCCGATGCTCGGGATGCTCGGGCTCGAACGCGAGGATATCGCCGCGGTCATCCGGCGCGAACGGCTCGAACTCCAGCGCCGCGAATCCCGCTATTGCGGCGACCGTTGCGCTCCCGACGTGCGCGGCCGCACCGTCATCCTCGTGGATGATGGCCTGGCGACCGGCTCCTCGATGCGCGTCGCCGTCGCCGCATTGCGCGAACGCTTCCCCGCGCGGATCGTCGCGGCGGTTCCCGTCGGATCGGAGAGTGGATGTCACGATCTCGCTTCCGTCGCCGACGACGTCGTCTGCGTCGAAACGCCCGAGCCGTTCGGCGGCGTCGGCGCCTGGTATCGCGATTTCTCGCCCACGTCCGATGCCGAGGTCGTGGCGTTGCTGGAGCGGGCGACCTGACGTGCTCTCTCCTCTGCGCGGTCGCGACGACGACTACGACGATCTGCTGGAGCGCATCGGCGACCGGCGCCTGGTGCTGATCGGCGAAGCCTCCCACGGGACGCACGAGTTCTACGCCGAGCGCGCGCGCATCACCAAGCGCCTCATCCTGGAGAAGGGCTTCGGCGCCGTGGCGGTCGAGGCGGACTGGCCCGACGCCTATCGCGTGAATCGCTACGTGCGTCTGGAATCGCGCGATGCGAGCGCCGACGAAGCGCTATCGGGCTTCGAGCGGTTCCCGACGTGGATGTGGCGCAATCGCGACGTGGTGGCGTTCGTCGACTGGCTGCGGGAGATCAACGCAGGTCGGGCGGCGGAAGCCCGCGTCGGCTTTTACGGGCTGGACCTCTACAGCCTCTACACCTCGATCGCCGCGGTCGTCGCCTATCTCGATCGCGTCGATCCCGAGGCCGCGCGCCGCGCACGCGACCGCTACGCCTGCTTCGATCATTTCGATCGCGACTCCCGATCGTACGGGCTCGCCGCGCACGCGGGCGCGATCGATCCGTGCGAGGCGCAAGTGGTCGCGCAGCTGCGCGACCTACGCGAGCGCGCGTCCGAATACGTCGGGCGCGACGGTTTCGGCGCCGGCGACGAATACTTCTATGCCGAGCAGAACGCGCGCCTTGCGGCCAATGCGGAAGAATATTACCGGACGATGTATTCGGGGCGCGTGTCGTCGTGGAACTTGCGCGACGCGCACATGGCCGATACGCTCGACGCGCTGCTCGCGCACCTGCGCCGGCCCGACCGGCTCGCGAAGATCGTCGTCTGGGAGCACAATTCCCACGTCGGCGATGCGACCGCGACGCAGATGGGGCGGCAGGGCGAGTTCAACGTCGGACAGCTCGCTCGCGAACGCCACGGATCCGACACCTTCCTGATCGGCTTCTCGGGGTACGGCGGGACGGTCACTGCCGCTTCGAATTGGGACGAACCGGCGCAGCGGATGACGGTGCGCCCCGCGCTGCCCGAGAGCTACGAGGCGCTCTTCCATCGCATGAACGAACCCCGCTTCGTGCTGACGATCGACGAGGACGCCGAACGCATGCTCCGCGGCGAACGTCTCGTGCGCGCCATCGGCGTCATCTACCGCCCCGAGACCGAACGCTGGAGCCACTACTTCCACTCGGCCATCGCCAAACAGTTCGACGCGATCGTCCACATCGACGAGACGACCGCACTCGAACCCCTAGAACCCGGTCCCGGTTGGACGAGCGCCGAACCCGCCGAGACCTATCCCTTCGCCGTCTGAACGCCCGCAGGCGGCGCGACGAAATCCGTCAGCGCACGCCCGGCTCGACGTCCAGCGTATTGTCGTTGGCCCAATGCATCTTGCAATAGGCGCTTCCGGGGGTGACGATGGCGTGCCAGCGGTAGTGGAACGCCTTGTGGTTCTCCTTGACCACGCTGATCTCGCAGGTGCGCTGGATCGCGCCGTACATCATCTTCAGGGGGATCTTGTGCCAGTAGTAGACGGTGTTGCCGTCCGGATCGGTGCAGACCATCTTGTCGCCGTCGAAGGCGTGGCGGAGCGTCAACTCGCAGCCCGACCCGAGCTTCTTATCCTCGACGCGGAGGAGCTTGAGATTGATGTAGAGCCAGTCGGCCCGCGCGACCGCCGGCAACGCGAGCTGGAGACAGAACAGGGCCAGCAAGAACCGGACATAGACCGCGGGGCGTTTCAACATAGTGACATCCTCCTCGTCATCATGAACGCAACGTCTGGGTTCGGCGTTCCTCGCACCGTCTCCGGTCGACGGACCGCAACCATCCGCGCCCGCGACGCGTCTCCGAAGGCATGCAGAACGCAACCGAAATCACGCGCCTCGCTTCGCCGGGCGAGAAGCCGCAGGGGCTCGCCTTCCTCGCGAGCACGCTCTACGTCGGGGCTTGGGAGACGAATACCGTCTACGGCATCGACCCGAAGACCGGCGAGGTCCGCAGTTCCGATCCGGCGCCCGGTACGCCCTACGGCCTCGCCGCATTCGGCGACTCCCTGCGCGCCGTCGTCGCGCTCGAGGACGACGACCGCTATCTCGTGTCGTTCGTGCCGGGCAAAGGCTTCGACATCGCCACGAAGGTCGCGCTTCCCGAGCAGTCGGGCTCGCATCTCGCCTCGGACGGCACGCATTTCTACGTGGTCCAGATGGGCGCGCGTCGGATCGTAGAGTTGGACGCGGACGGCAACCTGCTGCGCTCCGTACCGGTCGCCGAACGTCTGGGCGGCATCGCCGTCGCGAACGGGACGCTCTACGGCATCGCCGGCGATGCCGAACTCGAGCATCTGCACCTCGCGACGATCGATCTGTCCGGCGAGACGCCGGTGGTCACGGACGTGGCGTCCATCGACGATCTCTCGCGCGGCCTCACGTACGACGGTTCGAACTTCTGGACCAGTCATCGCGACGAGCATCGCATCGTCGCCTTCACGCCCTGAGATCGGCTTAGCGAAGAGCCTCGTCGACGAACGCGAGGTTCTTCGCCATCCCGGCCCGCCGGAACGGCGCGTCCCCCGCGACCCCGAGCCTCACCACGCCCGCGGCTCCGCCGACGATCGACGCGCCGCGCTTCATCCCAAACCCTCCAGTTCGGCCGACGCGACCGCCCAGGCGTCCAACTGCTCGTCCGATCGCCGCTCCAGGTCATCGCGCTCGGCTTCGAGCGCTTTGACCTTCGCGCGATCGTCGTAGGTCGCGACGTCGGCGAACAGGGCGTCGATCTCCGCCTTGCGCGCGTCGATCTTCTCGATCTCGCGTTCGATGCGCTTGACGATGGTCTCGAGCTTCGAGCGCATCTTCAACGGCGTCAGGCGGGTGTCGCGTACCAGCTTCGACGAGGCAGGCTTCGCGTTCGCCGCGGCCGCCAGCCCTCGCTTATGCTGGGCCTTTTCGTAGCCTTCGTAGCCGCCCTCGACGATGCCCCATTGCCCGTCGTCGATCCACAACACCCGGTCGGAGAGCGCGTCGAGCAGATAGCGATCGTGGGAGACGATGACGAGGGCGCCTTGGTACGACGAGAGCACGTCTTCGAGCGCTTCGCGGCTGGCGATATCCAGGTCGTTCGTCGGTTCGTCGAGCAGCAGCACGTCGCACTTGCGCGCCATCAGTCGCGCGAGCATGATCCGCCGGCGTTCTCCGCCGGAGAACGCGCTCACCGGCTTGTCCGCCGCTTCGCCGGATATGCGCATCCGCCCGAGCAGGTTGCGGGCTTCTTCTTCGCTTGCGGTCGTACCGGCGGTGACGGCGTCGACCGCGGACGCGGTGACGTCGAGCTGCTCGTGCGCGTTCTGGGTGAAATAGGCGTAGCGCGCGGCCGGATTGTAGCGGACGTCGCCCGCGTCCGGGAGCATCTCCTCGGCCAGGATGCGCAGGAGCGTCGATTTTCCGGCGCCGTTCGGCCCGACGATCGCGAGCCGCGCGCCCTGCTGCAGATCGAAGGTCACGTCGCGGAAGAGCGGACGGCTGTAGGCCTTCGCGATGCCGTCGACCTCGAAGGCGAATCCGCGCGTCGCGCGACGCGAACTCTGCAGGCGCACGGCGATGGCGCGCACTTCCGGCGCCGGCGGCGGCGCGGCCATCTCGCGCTCGACCCGTTCCAATTGCTTTTCCCGGCTCTTCACGCGGCTGTAGTTGCTCGAGGTCAGCGTCGTGCGCAGTCCGGCGATGGAAGCCCTGCGCTTGTCGCGCTCGGCGACGAAGAGTTCGTAGGCATCGCGCTCGGCGGCGAGACGCGACTCGCGCTGCTCGACGTATTTGTGATAGGCCGGGCGGGCAGGCGCATACGCGTAGAGCGAGCCGCGATCCATCTCCCACACCCGCGTACCGACCTTGTCGAGGAAGTACCGGTCGTGCGAGACGATCACGTACGCCCGTTTGTCGGCCGCGATGTAGTCTTCGAGCCATCGTACCGTCTCGATGTCCAGATGGTTCGTCGGTTCGTCGAGGATCAAGTACTCGGGATCGTCGATCAGCAGGTGCGCGAGCGCGGCCTTGGAGCGTTGTCCGCCGGAGAACTCGCGCAGCGGCCGCTGGTACTCGTCGGCTCCGAATCCGAAGCCGTCCAGCAGCGCGCGCAGCCGCTTGTTCGCGAACGCCCAATCCACGTCCGGAACTTTGGCCAGCGCCGCCGCGACGAGTTCGTCGAGCGTCGCGCGCGTCTCGTCGGCCACGCCCTGCGCGAGATACCCGAAGCGGGTATCGCGGGCGCGGACGATCGTCCCGTCGTGCAGTTCGTCGACGCCGGCCAACTGCCGCAGGAGCGACGATTTGCCGGCGCCGTTCGGGCCGACCAGCGCGATCCGCTCGCCTTCGTTCAAGACGGCATCGACGCCCGAGAAGATCTCCCGGGCGCCGTAATGACATTCGAGGCCGCTCGCGCGGAAGAGTTCCATCAGGCGAAGCGTGCGAGCGAGAGGAAGTCCGCCGGCAGATCCGTCCCGCCGCGCAGGGCGAGATCCGCGGCGATCTCCCCGACGGCGGGCGCGAATTTGAAACCGTGTCCGGAGAAGCCGCCGCAGATCACCACGTTCGGATATGCGGGATGGAGGTCGATGACGAAATGGCCGTCGGGAGTGAGCGCGTACATGCACGCCTTCCCTTCGACGTAGGTGCCCGCAGCACCGGGCATCCATCCCGAAAGCGCGGCGGCGAGCGGCTCGATGTCGCGGTCGCGATCGATCTCGCGGTCCAAGGCGTCGGGCGACGTCGCCATCCCTCCACCGTGAAACGCCGCCTTCACACCGTCGCCGTCGTCGGGAAAGCCGTAGAGCGGCGCCGCCAGGCCTTGGCGGTCGAGCAAGAAGACGGGGAAGCGGCCGAGCGCGTAGGCGCCGGTGCGCGGAGCGAACCACGCCTGCACGTTCCGTTCGATGCGCAGCGGCACGCCGACGGACGCGAAGATCTCGCCGAGCCAGGGTCCCATCGTCAGGATCAAGCGCGCGGCATGGATCCGGCGACCGTCCTCAAGCGCGATCTCGACGCCGTCGGGCGTCGCGCTCCAACCGGCGACGTCCGCGCCGAACAGCGCCTCCGCGCCGCGGTCTTCCGCGAGGTCGAGCGCCGCAGCGACCGCGGCTTCCGGGCGGACGAATCCGCCGCTCGGCTCGAAGATCCCGACCTCGTCGTCGCAGACGACCAGTACCGGATAGCGCGCGCGGAGATCCGGCGCATCCAGTTCCTCGATGGCGACGTCGTAGCGTTTCGCGGCCAGACGCGAACCGTGCACGACCTCGCTCTCGGGCTTGCCGGCCATCAGCAGGCCGCACAGGGTCAGCAGTTCGGCACCGGTCGCCCGTTCCAGGTCGTGCCAGCGCCCGTAGGCGCGACGCAACAGCGGCACGTAGTCGGGATGTTCGAAATACGCCTGGCGCACGATGCGGCTCTTGCCGCTCGATGCGCCCATGGCGTGACCGCGATCGAAGCGTTCGAGTCCGATGCTGCGCGCACCGCGCCCGGCGCACTCGGCGAGCGCCGTCGCGCCCATTCCGCCCAGGCCGACGACCGCGACGTCGTAGATCGCGCCTACCCGCTGCCCTTCGCGACGAAGGCGGGATTGGCACATTCCGTACCGCCCGCCGCCCGCAAGTTCTCCATGCGATCGAAGAACGCGCGCGAGCCTTTGCCGAACGCGCGCGACGGCTGCGAACCGGTCGACGCCCATCCGGCTTGCGTCAGGACGAAATATTCCATCGCCACGCCCGCGCCTTGGTATTGCACCTGACCGAGACCGCCGGGGTAGTAGGCCGCGATCGCCATGATGTCCGATCGCGCGACGGGGTGCGCGCCGCGATGCTCGCGCAAGAAGACGGACTGTATCGCGGCGGTATCGGCGCGCGGACCGCAGTAGTGACCCGACACCGGAAGGGTCGGAGACGCGAGCGCCGCGAGCAGCGTCCCGAGGACGAAGAGACTATGCATGCTCGGTGGCTTTGCGCTCTCCGCGGAAAGCCCTACGCTAATGGGCGAAGAGCGGCGTCCGGCCCAATCCGTTGAGGACGAACTGCACGGCGAGCGCGGCCAGGATGATGCCGAGGAGACGCGTCACGACGTGGATGCCGGTCGTGCCGACGAACCGCTGCAGGAAGGTCGCGCCGCGCATGCAGAGCCACGTGACGACGAGCGCGGCCACGTAGGCCAGCGCGACCGTCGTCACCTTCATCGGGTCGCCCTTGGCGAGATTGAGCAGCAGCAGCACGGTCGCGATCGTGCCCGGGCCGGCGATCATCGGGACGGCGAGCGGGAAGACCGCGGGATTCTGCATCTGCTGCGCCTCGCGCTCTTCTTCTTCCGTACGCTTCGCGCCGGACTGGCGCGCGAAGAGCATGTCGATGGCGATCAGGAACAGCAAGATGCCGCCGGCGATCAGGAACGCCGGCAGCGTGATCCCCAAGTAGCCGAGCAGTGCGTTGCCGAGCACGCCCATGAAGAGCATGATCCCGGCGGCCACCAGGACGGCCTGATCGACGATCTTCCGACGCCGTTCCGGCGACGCGTGCGCCGTCGTCGTCAGGGTGAGCGGGATCATCCCGATCGGGTCGATGATCGTGATCGCGGTGGCGAAGGCCGTCGCGATGAACGCCGTGGTCATGCCGCGCTCTTCGCGCCCGCATGGCCGTAACTTTGCCGCCGGCGGCGGGTAGCACCCCGCATGACCTTCGTCCGGACGCTGGCCCTGGCCAAGACTTCGCTTTTCCGCGCCATTCCGCTTATGCGCGATGCCCGCGTGCCGGGAGTCCTCAAATGGGGCGCCGGCGCCCTGGCGCTCCTCATCGTCTCGCCCATCGACCTGTTCGGCGATATCCCCGTGCTGGGCGTCCTCGACGACGCCGCCTTGCTCACCGGCCTGGCCATCCTCTTCTGCTCGCTCGCGACCCGCCATACCATGCGCGACGCGCATCCGACGGGAGTCCCGCGCGCGTTGTAAGAGCATGAAGCTCTTCCGCATCGCCCCGATCCTCGCCGTCCTGATCGGCCTCACCCTGCCGATCGCCGCTTCCGCCGCCCCTCGCACCGATACGGTCGTCCTTGCAGGCGGCTGCTTCTGGGGCGTGCAGGGGGTGTTCGAGCGCCTGCGCGGCGTGGTCGACACCACCGCCGGTTTCGCCGGCGGCAGCGCGATGACGGCGCATTACGAGGTCGTCAGCACGGGCGAGACCGGCCACGCCGAATCGGTGCGCGTCGTCTACGATCCGCGCGTCATCTCGTTCAAACAGCTGCTCGAGGTCTATTTCCTCGTCGCGCACGATCCGACCGAACTGAACTATCAAGGCCCCGACGAGGGCACGCAATATCGATCGGCCATCTTCTACACGAGCGGCGCGCAGCGCGCGGCCGCGCTAGCGGAGATCTCCGCGCTCTCGAAGGCCCACCTCTATTCCGCGCCCATCGTCACGCAGGTCGTGCCGCTCGCGGGCTTCTATCCGGCCGAAGCGTATCACCAGCACTATATGGACGCGCATCCCGACGACGGCTACATCGTCGCGAACGACCGTCCGAAGGTCGAGAACCTGCGGAAGAAGTTCCCGGGGCTTCTCAAGCGCTAGCGCCGGGGTTCGCGGGCGCCGGCGCGGAAGCAAGCGTCCATGCTCGATACCACGACGCCGTCTCCCCTCGCCGATAACGGGAATCTGCCGCTCGGCATTCTCGCCGGAGCGTCGGATTCGCCGTCGCGTATGCCGTGCGACTTGCGGGCCGCGGCCACGACGGACGCTTCGGTATCGCGTCCGGCGCGCTCTCGCTCGCGGGCTGCTTCCTCGGCAACTTCCTCGCGAGCGCCTTCAGCGTCGCAGCGCACGATCACGCCTCGTACGTCACGTACGCGATGAACGGACTGCCGCACGTGGCGGAGATCATCGGTGCCGACTTCCAGTGGATGGATTTGATCTTCTACGCCATCGGCACCTACTTCGGCTATCGCTACGCGCTCGCGCCCCTTCGCACGCCGTGAACCGCTTCACGCCGGCGGTCGCCGCCGTCGGTGCCGCCACCATGCGCGGCGCGTGCTATACGGATCCGGCGATCTTCGCACGCGAACGCGATCGCATCTTGGCGCGTTCGTGGATCGCGCTCGCGCGTAGCGAAGATCTTCCCTCGATCGGCGACTTCCGCACCTGCGAGGTCGCGGACGAAAGCATCATCCTCACCCGCGCCGCCGACGGCGCGCTGCGCGCGTTCTTCAACGTCTGCCGCCATCGCGGCACGCGCATGTGCACCGAGGCGGCGGGCCGCTTCGCGGGATCGATCCAGTGCCCGTATCACGCCTGGACGTACGGCCTCGACGGACGCCTCGTCGCCGCTCGCAATATGGACGAGACCCCCGGCTTCGACCGGTCCGCATATCCGCTCCACGAGGCCCGCGTAGCCGAATGGGAGGGGTTCGTCTTCGCGAACCTCGCGTTCGAGGCACCTCCGCTCGCGCAGGCGTTGCCCGGCCTCGACGACCGCTTCGCGCGCTGGGGACTTCCGGCGATGCGCGCGGCGCGCGAGATCGTCTACGACGTCGCCGCCAACTGGAAGCTCGTCTTCCAGAACTATTCCGAATGCTATCATTGCCCGGTCGTCCACCCGCAGTTGGAGGAACTCTCTCCGTGGGACAGCGGCCGGAACGACGCGAGCGAGGGCGCGGTGCTCGGCGGCTATTCGATCCTGCGCGATTCCGTAGCGCTGCCGAACGTCATCGGCGATGCCGAACGGCGCGCGTACTACTACACGATCTTCCCGTCCCTGATGCTCTCCCTCCACGGCGACTACGCCATGACGCACCACGTCGAACCGCTCGCCGCCGATCGCACCCGTATCGTCTGCCGCTGGTTCTTCACCCCTGACGAGATGGCGAAACCCGACTTCGATCCGACCGGGATCGTAGCGTTCTGGGACCTCACCAACCGCCAGGATTGGCACGTCGGCGAACTGACGCAGCGCGGCGTCTCGTCGCGCGCCTATCGTCCCGGGCCGTACGCGCGTCACGAGGGATTGCTCGACGCTTTCGATCGCCACTACCGTAGCGTGATGGGAGAGGCGTGAGCGGACGCAAACGGCGGCCGAAGACCGGCGGCCGCGGCATCGTCGTAATTCTCGCCTTGCTCGCCGTCGCGATCGTCGCGGGATATGCGCTGCTGCGCCCCGCCAAACGTCCTCCGCGCGGGCCCGTCGCGGTCGCGACGCACGCGCCCGCGATCGTCGCGACGCATGCCCCCGCGCTGCCGACGCCGGAAGCGACGTCGACTCCGGAGGCGAGCCCGACGCCATCGACGCAGCGCACCGGACCGAAGCTCGCGCTCATCGTCGACGATTGCGGCCAGTGGCTCGCGACCGAACGCGCCTTCATCACCCTGCCGATCCCGCTCACGCTCTCGGTCTTACCGGACGTCCGGTACAACGCGACCATCGCGGACGAAGCATCGGCCGCGGGCAAGGGCGTGATGCTGCACCTGCCGATGGAGACGGTCTCGGGCGTCGATCCCGGCCCGGGCGAAGTGACGACCGAGATGACCGACGCACAGATCGACGCGCAGGTCGAGCACGACCTCGCGCAAGTGCCGCTCGCGCAAGGCGTCAACAATCACGAAGGCAGCAAGGGCAGCGCCGACCGGCGCGTGATGGACGACGTGATCGCCACGATCGCCAAGCACGACGCGCGCCTCTTCTTCATCGATTCGAGGACGGCGCCGGACTCGGTCGCGCAAGAAGCCGCGCGGGCCGGCGGCCTGCCGAACGCGGCACGCGACGTGTTCCTCGACAATTCGAACGAGATCGCGTACGTCGAGAAGCAGCTGCGCGCGGCCGCGGCGATCGCCGCGCGGACCGGGAGCGCCATCGCGATCGGGCATCCGCGCTCGGCGACGCTCGCGGCGGTGCGCGCGCTCTATCCGGAACTCCAGCGAGAAGGCATCACGTTCGTACTGGCGGCCGACCTGACGAAGCGTTAGGCGTCGGGTATCCCGAGCCAGCGTTCGGCCCACGCGCCGATCGATCCGAGCGGGCCGTCGAGATCACGGCCCATGTCCGTCAGGCGGTAGGTCACGCGTACGGGCGAGGCCGGTTCGACCTCCCGCGCGACGATCTCGGCCGTCTCCAGTTCGCGCAGACGTTCGGTCAAGAGCCGGTCCGAGATCCCCGGAATCCGGGTAAGGATCTCGTTGAAGCGACGTGGCCCGTCCATCAGCACGCGGATGACCGCCCCCGTCCACCGGCGGCCGATCAGTTCGATTGCCCGGTGAAACCGCGGACAGAGAGCCGCCTCTTCTTGAACCTTACTTTCCATTGCCTACTTACTTGACATAGCCGATGGCCGATGCTAACCTGTGGTTACAACTTACCATAAGTAGGTAGGCAACTTCAAGCGACGCGGTCGCGGAAACGGGAACGACATCACCATGGATACAGCACTTCTCATCGTTCGCCTCATCGTGGGCCTCGGTATCGCCGTCCACGGGTCGCAGAAGCTCTTCGGGATGTTCGGCGGGCACGGCATCGCCGGCACCGGCGGCTGGTTCGAGAGCATCGGCTTCAAGCCGGGCAAACTCTTCGCGACGGCGGCGGGCCTCGGCGAGTTCGGCGGCGGACTCCTCGTCGCGCTCGGCTTCCTGGGGGCGCTCGGCCCGGCGGCCGTCCTGACCGTCATGCTGGTCGCGATCCTGACCGTGCACATCAAGAACGGCTTCCTCACGAGCGGCAACGGCTGGGAGATGCCGGTGCTCTATATCGCCGGCGCGTTCGCCCTGCCGTTCGTCGGCTTCGGGGCGTACTCGCTCGACCGGGCGTTCGGTTTGACGGTCCTGACCGGCGAGACGACGGCCTGGATCCTCTACGGCCTGGCCGTGGTGGCGGCGCTGCTCAACCTCGCCGTCCGGCGCGCTCCCAAGCCCGCTCCGACGGCCTAAGCCTCCGACCCGGAAGACCCGACGGCCGGCGCGAACGCGTCGGCCGTCATGCTTTCGCCGCGCACCGCTCTCTGCGAACTCCTCGGGATCCGCATCCCGCTGCTGAATGCGCCGATGACGCCGCAGGCGGGCGGTGCGCTCGCGCGCGCGGTCTGCGACGCGGGCGCTTTCGGCATGCTCGGCTTCGACGAAGACGAGAGCGAAGAGCGGATCGCCGAACAGGTCGCGCTGTTGCATGCGAGACCGCCGGTGCGATTCGGGATCGGGCTGGCCGCCTGGGTGCTGGAACGGCGCCCGCGCCTGTTCGACATCGCGATCGCCGCGCGTCCCGCGCTGATCTCCATCTCCTTCGGCGATCCCGCGCCGTACGCGTCGCGCGTACACGACGCCGGCATCCTACTCGCGTCGCAAGTCCAATCGCGCGAACGCGCGCGCGAAGCGCTCGCCGCCGGTGCCGACATCCTGGTCGCGCAAGGCACGGAGGCGGGCGGACATACCGGATCCATCGGAACGCTGCCGCTGCTGCAGCTCGTACTCTCGATGACGCCCCGACCGGTGCTCGCCGCAGGCGGCATCGCGACCGGTCGGGGATTCGCCGCCGTCGTCGTGGCCGGCGCGGCCGGCGCGTGGATCGGCACGCCGTTCCTCCTTGCGACCGAAGCGCGCACGACGCCCGAAGCGCGCGCCCGCATCCGCGCCGCCGACGAGACGGAGACGGTGCTCACGAGCGTCTTCGATCGCGCTCAAGGCAAGCCGTGGCCCGACGAGTTCCGCGGGCGCGCCCTGCGCAACGCGTTCGAGGACGAGTGGCACGGACGCGAGGACGCGCTCGACGCCGCGGCGCTGGCGCGCTTCGATGCCGCCAAAGCGGCACGCGACTACAGCGTCGCCAACATCTATGCCGGCGAGTCCGTCGGCCTGCTCGCGGGAGAGCGGAGCGCCGGCGCGATCGTGCGGGACCTCGCGGTCGAAGCGGCTACGCTCCTGCGAGCGGCGAAGACGTCCGACGATGCTTGAAGCCGCGACGTTCGCCGACATCCGTCCCGAGATCCCGACCCGCAGCGCCCTGCTCGCCGAACACGACGCGCTCGACGCGCAGTTCGCCGCGGCCCGCTCCTACGAGGACTGGGAGCGCGCGCTTCTTGCTTGGGATCGCATCAATCGCCGGAACGCGACCTGGATGCCGATGGTGCGCCTGCGCTTCCAGCAGAATACGGGCGACGCCGATGCCGCCGCGGCCGGCGAGGCGCTCAACGCGCTCGAACCCGAACTCGCCGACCGCGACGCCGCGCACAAGCGCGCGCTCCTGGCTTCTCCTCAGCGCGCCGCGCTCGAAGCGACCTACGGCGTTCAGATCTTCGCGCTCTGGGCCTGCGACGTCGCCGCCGTCGACGAGCGCATCCTCGGCGCGCTCGCCGAAGAGTCGCAGGTCGAAGACGCGTACGTCGCGGAACTGGCGGGCGCCGCGCTCTCCTATGCCGGCCGCACGTATACGCTCTCGGGCATCGCCGCGTTTTCGGAGGACCCCGATCGCGCGGTGCGCGAAGGCGCGACGCGCGCGAAGTGGGCGTGGTTCGAGGCCAATAGCGCGAAACTCGACGCGCAGTACGCCGAACTCGTCCGCTTGCGCACGTCGATGGCGCGCACGCTCGGCTACGAGACGTTCGTCGATCTCGGCTACGAACGGATGCACCGCACCGACTACGACCGGGCCGACGTCGCCCGCTTCCGCGATGCCATCGTCGAACATGTGGTCCCGCTCTGCGCGCATCTGGCGGAGCGGCAGGCGCGATCGCTCGGCATCGAACGCCTCATGCCGTGGGATCTCGACGTCTTCGACGCCCAGCCCTCGCCGCGTCCGCCGGCCGGCGACGCCCTCGTCGAAGCGGGAGAGCGCGCGCTCCACGCGATCGATCCGCGGCTCGGCGCGTTCGCGCGCATGATGCGCGAACGCGATCTGCTCGATCTGCCCCTGCGCGACGGCAAGGCCGGAGGCGGCTTCTGCACCGGCTTCGCCGAGTACGGACTTCCGTTCGTCTTCGCCAACGTCAACGGGACGACGCACGACGTCAACGTGCTCGTGCACGAACTCGGCCACGCCTATCAGCAATACAGCAGCCGCGAACAGCCGCTGGCCGACTATCTGTGGCCGACGTACGACGCCGCCGAGATCGATTCGATGGGCATGGAGTTCCTCGTCCGTCCGCATCTCGAGGAGTTCTTCGGCGACGGTGCGGAACGGTACCGGCGCAAACACCTCGCCGCATCCCTCAACCTTCTGGCGTACGGAAGCGCCGTCGATCACTTCCAACATCTCGTCTACGAACGTCCGGAGGCGAGTCCGCGCGAGCGTCACGCCTTCTGGCGGGAGATGGAGCGTCGCTATCTGCCGTGGCGCGTATCGGGCGGGATCGCGCATCTGGAGAGCGGCGGATTCTGGCAGCACCAGCGCCACATCTACAAACTGCCCTTCTACTACATCGACTACGTGCTGGCGATGACGTGCGCCATGCAGATCTGGACGGCCTCGCTCGACGATCCGGCCGATGCGTTCGCGCGTTACGACGCGCTCTGCGCGCGCGGAGGGTCGCTGCCGTTCGGCGGTCTGGTCGCGTCGGCCGGACTGCGCTCGCCCTTCGAGCCGCAGACGCTTCGCGACATCGCGAAGCGCGGCGAGGCGGAACTCTTCGCCTAGCGGCGCGGGACCGGCGTCGCCCACGCCTGCAGGGGGATCGGCGTGCGTCGCGGGCGCGGCGTGCCGTTCCAGACCGGACGGTCCGTCGGGACGGGCGTCGGCGTGAAGACGGCGCGCTCGCCGACCTGCTTCGCGCGCGGATCGAACGGGAGCGGCGGCTGGGTATCGACGCGTTCCGGCGATCGGACGTCGAGGACGGATCGCGACGCGTTCAAGGCGACCGTCTCACCGAGCGCCCGCAGCAGCGGCACCAGCGCCACGTAGGTCTGCCCCAGCTTGCTCGGCGCCGCGGGCATCAGCCGGACGCGGACGCTGCGGCCGGCGCGGCTGAAGACGGCATAGCCGCCCGCATACTCCATGCGTTCGGCGACCCTGGTCAAGAACGGATCGACCGGCCCCAGGACGCGACCGCGCGCGAGGTAGAGCGGTTCGTAGGACCGGACCGGCCGGCCGTCCAGCAGCAGCGTGAGCGCCACGGGTGGGAATATCGCCACGGAAAGGCGATATACCGCACCCGATGAGGCGACTCTTCTTAGGTCTGCGCGAGGCCGGGCTCCGATTTTCCCGCGACGGGTGCGCCTTTCTGGCACAGGCGGTCGCGTTCAACTCCCTCTTCGCGCTCTTCCCGCTCGTCGTCATCGCCTTCACCCTCGTCTCCTACGTGCTGCCGCTGCCCGAGCACCGGCTGCTCGCCTTCATCGACACGTTCGCGCCGACGGCCGATCAGTTCGTGCGCGCGAACATCGAATCGTACAACCACGGACGCGGCGTCTCGAGCATCGTCGCCGCCGTCTTCCTCATCTGGTCGGGCAAGAATCTCTTCATGGCGCTGACCTACGCCCTCGATCGCGCGCTCGGCGTACCGAAGGGCCGGCCCTTGCTGCACGATATCGCGCTCTCGATCGTGATGCTGCCGGCCATGGGCGTGCTGCTGCTGATCGCGATGGCGATGCCGCTCATCCTCCAGATCGTGCTCTTCATCTATCGCGTGCCCGACGGTCGGCACATCGGTCAGATCGCGGCGTACGCGCTTTCGCTGGGACTGGTCTTCGTCGTCACGGCGACCCTCTACGCGTTCTTGCCCAACCGGCGCCTCGCGTGGCACTTCGGCGTTCCGGGAGCGACGTTCGTGGCCTGCATCTGGCCGATCGTCCAGTTCGCCTTCGAACAGTACACCGAGCACGTCGACTTCACGCATATCTACGGCGCGCTCTCCGCGCCGCTCGTCCTGCTGCTCTGGTTCTATCTCGTCGGCTCGATCTTTCTCTTCGGCGCCGAGTACTGCACGGCGTGGGCGTCGCTCCACGGCTCCGCGGCCGTCCCGAAACTCGTCGACGTCCTCGCGCCGGTCGTCGAAGCCGACAACCCGACGTGAGCGTCGTCTTCGTGCACGGTGCCGGCTGCACGCCGGACGTCTTCGACGCGCAAGCCGGCGCGTTCGACGCGATCGCTCCCGACCTGCACGCGCTCGCGCCCGATGCGACGAGCGTCGCCGAGTACGCGCGCGCGCTCCGGCCGCTGCTGGACGCGCTCGAGCGGCCGTTCGTCCTCGCGGGAAGTTCCATGGGCGCCGCCGTCGCGCTGGAGATCGCGATCGAAGGCCACGCGCGGTTGCGCGCGCTCGCCATGCTCGGCTGTGCCCCGAAGCTCCGCGTGGCTCCGCACCTCTTCGAACGGATGAGCGCGGACTTCGACGGCTTCGCGGGCGAGCTGCCCCACGCGCTCTTCGCGCGTCGCGATGCGGCACGCGACGCGGCCGCGACGGAAATGATCCGTCGGGTGGGCGCCGCGCGGACGCTTGCGGACTTCCGCGCCTGCGACGCTTGGGATCTCGGCGAGCGAGGGAGCGCCGTGGTGGTGCCGGCGGCCGTCCTCACCGGCGAGGCGGATGTGATGACGCCCGTCAAGTTCGGCACCCTCCTGGCCGACCGGATACCGGGGGCCGCGCTGCGAATACTGCCGGGCGCAGGGCATCTCGCAATGCTCGAAGATCCCGCCGAAACGAACGCCGTCCTTCGCACGTTCGTTACTGCATCGTAGGTTCAGAGGAGAACGCCTTGTCCCGATCGGGTTCGTATCGTCTTGTCGCCGCCGCCGTCGCGCTCTGTGCGTGCGCCCCGCTGCTCGCGGCCGGGGCCGCCGCAGCGCCGCCCGTCTCCACGCTCGCGACCCCGCGTCCGGTGCCGACGGCCGCCGCGACCATCGCGCCTGCGTTCGCTCCGGCCGTGCTGGTCTATCCCTTCGAGGTCGGCGGCGACCTGAAAGCGGACGCCGGCGCCGCGATCGCCCAGACCATCGATCAGCAGCTCGCCCTCGGCGGTGGCCTCTCGGTGCTGCCGACGCCCAACGGCGTGGCGCGGAAGGATTATCTCTCCAACGCGCGCGGTCTCAAGGCGGACTACTATATCAGCGGCTACCTGACGCCCGTCGGCGACGGCGCATCGCTCGTGATGCAGCTCGTCTCGACGCAGAGCGGGATCATGGTCTATTCCAAGACCGCGCAGATCTACACCGCACAGGACGCGTCGGCGCAGGCCTTCAGCGCGCGCCAGGTGATGATCGCGCGCTCGGGCGCCGGCGAGGCCGCCGTCGACGACACGGGAAGTGCGACCCCGCAGCCCACCGCGACGCAGGGTGCGAACGTCTCCATCGGCGGGCTCGGCTCGATCCTCAACATCTTCCATCGCCCGAAGAAGAACACGCCCCCCAACGCGACCGCGCTCGCCGAGGCCGACAAGCCGGACCGCGTCGTGCTCGTCTCGCGCCTGGTCGGCACGGCCGACGCCGCCGCGCTCGGCGACGGCACGAACGCGCTGAAGATCGCCATGGATCGGTTCTATCGGACGAGAGCGGCCGGGACGCCCGTCGACGGCGGCAAGAACGCGAACGCCATCTGCGGTGCGAACCGCAACGCGACCATCGCGAGCGGATCGCTCTCGCAATCGACCAGCGGCGGATTCCGCAAGAGGACGCAGAGCACGTTCGTGCTGGCCGTCTACACGTGCTTCGGGGCGACGCTCTACAAGGGGGAGCCGGCGACCGCCGGCAGCGTCGGCGACGCCGTCAACCAGGCCGTCGAAGCGTACGCCAAAGCGCATCCCGACAACGGCTGAGGCGCGCTACTCCACCTCGACGGCGTCGTCGTCGAGCAGGCCGGGCGGCAGATCCGCGACGATCTTCTTCTCCGCGATCGAAACGCTGCGGATGAAGGCTTTGACCATCGGGACCATCCGGCCGTCGACGATCAGCATGTCGCTGCTCGGGTAGTGCTTCACGTCGGCGACGGTGCCGAGCGCGGTGCCGTCGGGCGCGACCAGCGCGCAGCCGATCAGATCGACGTCGAGATATTCGCCGTCTTCCAGCCCGCGCTCGATCCGGTCGCGATCGAGATAGAACGTCCCCGTCTTGTACGGTTCGGCGGCCGTCGCATCGGGCACGCCGGCGAGCGTGACGAGCAGGCGGCCCTTATGCTCGCGCACCGTCGCGAGTTCCACGTCGCGACGCGCGCCGTCGGCGCATTCCAGCGTCATCTTCGCGCCGCGGACAAAAAACGTGCGACCCGCGCTCGACGGGTCGCACTTGAGTTCTCCGCGGATGCCGAAGAGGCCGACGAGTCGGCCGACCGGCAGTTCGCTCACGCCGGATCGTCCTCTTCGTCGGACTCCGCCGCTTCTTCGCTGTCGAGGATGTCGACCGCGATGCGCTGCTCCGCCGTCGCGCGCACGATCGTGCGCAGCGCCTGAGCGACGCGGCCGCTGCGGCCGATCACCTTGCCCAGATCTTCCGGATCGACGACGAGTTCGACGACCGGACGGCCGTCTTCGTCGGCGAACAGGTCGACGCTGACCTCGTCCGGCTTGGAGACGAGTTTCTTCGCCAGGAACTCGAGCACGCCGCTGGCGCGCTTGGCCGAGGCCACCGGATCGGCCGGCAGCCGCGACTCGCGCTCGCGATCGTCGCGACGACCGCCGCCGCCCGAACGCGGAGGGCGTCCGCCGCCCGTGCGGCGCGGAGCCTCCGAGCCGGTCGAGGCGGAGTCGTTCTTGGACGAGATCTTGCGGGCACCTAACGTCGAGGTGCGTTCGCCTTCGCCCGCTTCGTCGCCGAAGAGGCCGAACTCGTCATCGAACGCGCTCATTACTTCTCGCCTTTTTCGTTCTTCGGCTTGCGCTTCACGTCGGAAACGGTGCCGCGTTCCATGATGCCCTTTTCGGCGAAGAGACGGCGGACCGTCTCGCTCGGCTGAGCGCCTTTGGCCAGCCATTCCTTCGCCTTCGCCTCGTCGACTTCGACGGTGCGGGGCTCGGTGCGGGGATTGTAGTGGCCGAGGATCTCGATGAACTTGCCGTCGCGCGGCGAGCGGCCGTCGGCGACGACGAAGCGATACGTCGGCTGTTTCTTGGCGCCCATGCGGCGCAGTCTGATGCGTACCATGATGTCCTAGTTCTTACGGTGTCGAGGTGTGATGTCGTCTCAGCGTCCGAGCATCCCGGCGGGCAGGCGCGGCATGCGCCCCTTCTTCCCGCCGAATTGCTTCATCATCTGCTTGGCGCCTTCGAACTGCTTCACGAGACGGTTGACATCCGCGACCTGAGAGCCGCTGCCGAGCGCGATGCGCTTGCGGCGGGAGCCGTTCAGGATCGACGGATTGGCGCGTTCTCGGCGCGTCATCGAGCAGATGATTGCTTCGACTCTCCCGACCTCTTTTTCGGGAATGTCGAAATCTTTGGGGAGCGCGCGCGAGAGCCCGGGGATCATCTTCATGAGCTCGCCCATGGATCCCATCTTCCGCACCTGGCGCAGCTGCTCCAGAAAATCGTCCAGCGTGAACTGCTGTTTGAGCAGCCGCGCTTCGAGGTCTTTGGCCTGTTCTTCCGAGTACAGGCTCTGCGTGCGCTCGATCAGCGTCATCACGTCGCCCATGCCGAGGATGCGCGAGGCGATCCGGTCGGGATGGAACGGCTCGAGCGCCGAGAGCTTCTCGCCGGTGCCGACGAACTTGATCGGCGCGCCGGTCGCGGTGAAGATCGAGAGCGCCGCGCCGCCGCGCGTGTCGCCGTCCATCTTCGTGAGCACGATGCCGGTCAGGCCGAGCCGGTCGTGAAACCCTTTGGCGACGTTGGCGGCCTCTTGACCCGTCATCGCATCGGCGACGAACAGGATCTCTTTCGGACCGACGGCGTCCTTGATGCACACCAGTTCGTCCATCAGCGCGTCGTCGATCTGCAGGCGGCCGGCCGTATCGACGATGACCGTCGAGATGCCCAGACGCTTCGCTTCGGCGACGCCGTCGCGCGCGATCGCGACCGGATCGCCGGCTCCGCGTTCGAAGACGGGGAGGTCGATCTGTTTGCCGAGCGTCTGCAGCTGCGCGATGGCGGCCGGACGATAGACGTCGGCGGCGACCAGCAGGCTGCGCCGGCCGGACTCTTTGAGACGCAGCGCGAGCTTGCCGGCCTGCGTCGTCTTGCCCGAACCCTGAAGGCCGACGAGCATGATGACCGAGGGCGGAGCGTCGGAGAACTGCAGGCGGGCCTGACCGCCGCCGAAGAGATCGACGAGTTCCGCATGGACGATCGAGACGATCGTCTGCGCGGGCGTGAGGGAGGCGAGGACGTCGGCGCCGATGGCGCGCTCTTTGACCCGGGCGACGAACGACTTGGCGGCCGATAGCGAGACGTCGGCCTCAAGCAAAGCGATGCGCACTTCGCGCATCACTTCGTTGACGTCGTCTTCGCTAAGGCGGCCGCGTCCGGTCAGGCGCGAGAATATCGCGCCCAGCCGGTCGCTCAACTGGTCGAACATGGCGTCGCGGTCAGGAAGCCGCGCCGGCCTCCTCGACGCGCTTCACGGCGTCGCCGACGGTCTTGATCTTCTCGGCTTCTTCGTCCGGGATATCGATGTTGAACTCGCTCTCGAAGGCCATGACCAGCTCGACCTGATCGAGCGAATCGGCTCCGAGGTCGTCGGTGATGGACGCTTCGGGCGTCACTTCGGCCTCGTCGACACCGAGCTGCTCGACAATGATCTTCTTGACGCGATCGAACGTAGACATGAACTCTCCTCTAGATACGGTTGGGAAACGAGTCTTACATCACCGCGCCGCCGTCGACCACGATCGTCTGACCGGTGATATAGGCGGCGGCATCGGAACACAGGAACGTGACGACGCCGCTGACGTCGTCCGGCGTGCCGGGTCTTCCGAGTGAGATCTGTTTGAGCATATAGTCGCGCGCCGCCTCCGGCATCTTGTCCGTCATAGCGGTCTCGATGAGGCCGGGGGCCACGGCGTTGACTCTTATGTTCCTCGAACCCAACTCCTTTGCCACCGATTTCGCGAGGCCCAGGAGGCCCGCTTTCGACGCGGCGTAGGCGGCCTGACCGGCGTTGCCGGTAAGGGCGACGATCGAGGAGACGAGGACGATGGATCCCGAGCGCTGCTTCATCATCGGCTTGGTCGCGGCCATGCAGAGGTAGAACGCGGACTTCAGGTTCACGTCGAGCATCGTATCGATGGTCTCGGGCTTGAGGCGCAGGAGCAGCGAATCGATCGATTGGCCCGCATTGGCCACGGCGATATCGAGGCGGCCGAACTCGGCGAGGGTCTCAGCGACGAAGGCGTCGACGGCCGAGGCGCTGCCGGCATCGGCGGAGACGATCTTCGTCTTGACGTCCGCGCGAGCGGCGACGCATGCGGCGGCCGCTTCTCCGAGGGCCGCGCCGTCGCGGCCGACGAGGACGACGTCGGCACCCTCGCGCGCGAGGTCGATCGCGATCGCGCGGCCGATGCCTCGACTCGCGCCGGTGACGAGTGCGACCTTGCCGGAGAGTCTCATGCGGTCACTCCTTCGAGGCGCGCGCGCAATTTCTGCACGCCGGCATGATCGGTGACGTTCATCACGTCGGGCGCGCCCGGAAGACGCTTCATCAGCGGACCGAGCACCGGGCTCGCGCCGAATTCGACGACGAGGTCGAGTCCGTACGTCAGCAGCCGCTCCGCCGTCGCGTGCCAGAGCACTTCGTCGGTGATCGAGCGCACGAGGTTCGTGCGGATGCTCGCGACGTCGCGGTACGGTTGCGCGTCGACGTTGCTGACGACGTCGAAGGCCGGCAGAGAGAATGCGGCGGCGTCGACGGCGGCGCGGAAGCGGTCGACCGCGGGTTCCATCAGCGCGCTGTGCCACGCGCCGGAGACGTTGAGCGGCACGACGCGTTTGGCGCCGGCTTCGAGCATCGCGTCGCCCGCTTCGCGGACGGCGTCGAGGTCGCCGCTGATGACGATCTGCGTGGGCGAATTGAAGTTGGCCAGCTGCACGCGCGCGCCGGTCTTCGCGCGCACCGCGTCGGCGACCGCGCGCACTCTTTCCGCGTCGAGTCCGAGCACGGCCGTCATACCCCCCGGCGCCAGGTCCGCGGCGTGCTGCATCGCCTTTCCGCGTTCGTCGACCACGCGCAGCGCTTCGTCGAACGAGAGCGCCTTGCCGATGGTGAGGCTGCACAGTTCGCCGAACGAGTGGCCGGCGCTGACGACGGGCGCGAGCGCTTCGCCGACGGCGGTGCAGAGCGCGACGTTGGTCGCGAAGATCGCGGGCTGGCTGTAGAGCGTCTCGCGCAGCTTCTCTTCGGGGCCGCCCTTCTGCAGCGCGAGCAGGTCGTAGCCCAGCACGTCTGCAGCGCGATCGAAGAGCGCGCGCGCCGCCGGAGCGTTCTCCGCGGCATCGACGCCCATGCCGACGACTTGGGACCCTTGTCCCGGGAAGACGACGCCGACGCGCATCAGGCGATCCACTTCCAGCAGACGGCGCCCCACGAAAGTCCGCCGCCGAAGCCGACGAAGACGATGGTATCGCCGTCCTTGATGCGTCCGGCGTCGAGCGCTTCGGAGAGCGCGAGCGGGATCGAGGCGGCCGACGTATTGCCGTACTCCTCGATGTTGACGAGCACTTTCTCCGGGGGCATGTCCAGATATTTCGCGGCCGCATCGATGATGCGGCGATTGGCCTGATGCGGGATCAGGAAGTCGAGGTCCGACTTCGAGAGCCCGGCCTTCTGCAGCGCGACGTCGGTGGCTTCGATCATCTTGGTGACCGCGAACTTGAAGACTTCGCGGCCTTCCATGCGGATGAACTGTTCGCCGGCGTCGAGCGCGGCGGCGTCGGCCGCGCGGCGCGAACCGCCGATGGCGACCTGCAGCAGTTCGGGACGGGCTCCGTCCGATCCGAGCTCCGATGCGAGGAATGCGTCCCGCTCCGATGCTTCCAGGATCACGGCGCCGGCGCCGTCGCCGAAGAGGATGACCGTTCCGCGGTCCTTGGGATTGGCGATCTTCGAGAGCGTCTCCGCGCCGATCAGCATCACGCGCTTGTAGACGCCCGCGCGCACCATGCTGGCGGCGACGGTCAGCCCGTAGATGAAGCCGCTGCAGGCGATCTCGATGTCGAAGGCCGGCTTGTCGACGGCTCCGAGCGCCGAAGCGACGATGCATGCGGTGGCGGGAAACGGAAAATCCGGCGTCGCGGTCGCGACGACGTAGCAGTCGATGTCGTTCGGTCCGAGGCCCGTCCGCGAAAGCGCATCCTTCGCGGCCGCGATCGCGAGATCGCTGGTGGCCTGTTCCGGCGCGGCCCAGTGCCGGCGCTTCATGCCGGTCCGGGTGACGATCCATTCGTCGGTGGTATCGAGCATCTGCTCGAAATCCGCGTTCGTCACGACGCGCTCGGGCGCGTAGCGTCCGACCGCGGCGATCCTGACGCCGGTCGCGTTCAACGCCTAGCCGTGCGAGTGGCCGGCGTGATCGTCGACGGCGACGACCTGACGGCCGTCGTACGTGCCGCAGGTGCCGCACACGAAATGCGGACGCTTCGGCTGATGGCACTGCGGGCATTCGACCGCGGTCACCGGGGCGAGCTTCCAGTTCGCCGCACGGCGGCTGCGCGTTTTACTGCGCGGCGTTTTCCACTTGAGGTTAGCCACGTTGGTCTCCGTTGGTACACGAGCAGACGCCCGTGTTGAAATTCGTTCCGCACGTCGCGCACAGGCCCGCGCAATCGTCCTTGCAGCGGAACCCGAGCGGCAGCGCGCTCAGCAGGACTTGTTGCGCCAGATCGGCGACGTCCAGCCGGCTTCCCGACAGGACGTTGGCCTCCCCGAACGGATCCTCTTCGAGAGGGACCGACGGATCGAGCCGCTCGTCGACGTCGACGCGCATCTCGCGCGCGACCTCTTCCAAGCATGCGTCACAGGCACCACGAACGGTGGCCTCGACGGTTCCCGAGATCTCCAGCCACCGGTCGATGCAGCGCACTTCCAAGTGCATCGCGACGGGTCGCGGAAAATCCAGGCCCTCGAACGGCTCGAGCGCGACGTTGTCGTCGATCAGGATTCGCTGCCCGGATCCGGCCAGCAGCCCGCCTACGTCAACTTTGTGCGATCCAACCATAGCCATCGAAAACATATCGGGGCCCCCGCGAGGGCCCCTACAGGTCTCCGACATTGTAGAGCCCCCCCGGGGGCTTGTCAAACGGCTCCGTCGGAGGGATGGACGGGCGCCATGACTATCACCCCCATCGCCAACGACCTCGCGGCCCGCGGGGTCGCCTACGCTCCCCAGATCGCGGCGGCCGCCCAGGCCAACGGCCTCGACCCGAAGCTGCTGGCCGCCGTCGCCGCCCAAGAGACCGGCGGCCCTGATTCGAACGCCGGCGCCAACATCGTCGGGGACGGCGGCCACGGCCGCGGCCTCTTCCAGATCGACGACCGCTGGCACGCCTTCGCCGCGACGCCCGCCGCCATGGACCCCGCCAAGAACGCCGCCTATGCCGGCCGTATGATCCGCGGCCTCCTGGACCGCAACGGCGGCGACGTCCATGCGGCCCTTTCCGCCTATAATGCGGGCGACCCCAAGGCGACCGGCACGACCACCCGCTGGGCCGACGGCACGACCCTGGGCTACGCCGACTCGGTGCTCCGGCACGAGGCTCGGCTCGGCGGCTCCGCCGGCGGCACGCCGCCTCCGGGGGCCTGTCCGGCACCGGATCCCGGCCAACTGCTGAACGAGGCCATCGCCGAGGGGCCGGGGACGATCGGCTCGGTCAACGCGCTCGCCGACTACCACGTCCGCTCGTACCGCTCGATGGTGCCTAGCGGCGACGATCCGTTCGCCGCCCTGCTCGGCGACGATGCCTCGTAGACGACCCTTCCAATAGAAGAGAGACGGAGGAATCATGTCCTTTCTCGCAGCCCTGGCCCCCGCGGCGATCGGCATGCTCGGAGGCGCCGCGACCAATGCCGTCGGCGGCGCCGCCATGCAGGGCCTCAACAGCGCCGACGAGGCCTTCCAGATGGGCCTCTACGCCGAACAGATGCAGCACCAGGAGCAGATGTCGGTCCAGAGCACGATGTTCGATGAGGCGATGGACGAGCGCAGCGAAAACATGCGCCAGATCAACACCCTGCGCGACGTCGAGATGACCCAGCGTAAAGAAGACAACGCGATCACCAAGAAGTTCATCCAGAGCATCAGCGAATGACGGCACCGGTTCCGGTTCTGCGCGCCATCGACGCCGGGGCGACGGCCGACCCGCCGCCTGCCCCGGATGCGGCCGACCCCACCGCGGCGCAATCCCGCGCCCTCGCGCTGCGCCGCGCCCGCTTCGACTTCGAGCTGGAAGAACGGGCCGAGATGGAGCGGGAAGCCAACGCCCTGCACGACCTCATGATGGCCCAACTCAAGGCCGAGGACGGCTATCTTAAGAAGTGGATCGAGATGATCTAGGCCTCGCAGATTCGGTCGCAGAGGGGGGCTTGCGCCTTATGTTATACTCTCTGCGGTCCGGGCCATTAGCTCAGTTGGTTAGAGCGCATGCTTGATAAGCATGAGGTCGATGGTTCGAATCCATCATGGCCCACCAGATCGAAACGTCTCGTCGGAAATCGACGGGACGTTTTTCATCTACATGACCGCGTGGTTGTCGAGGGCGAAGGTGACCGGCGGCATCGCTTGCGGGTAGCGGAAATCGCTCATGTAGTACTCGCCGAAAAGATCCGCATATTGCGAGAATACCGGTTCGCGGTATTTCCACGTGACGTGGTCGACCATCACGTACGGACCCTCCGGGGCGAGTTCGACTTCGAAATCGACGATCGGTTCGTCGCCGCCGTTGATCATGATCAGCCGCCCGCTGACGACGACCTTCCACACTTCGGACGTGTCGGCGTCGATCCAGATCGCTTTGAGCGAAGGACGGTGCGCGTCGGCCGGCGTGATCGCGAGATGGTAGACGAGATGATCGTGCAGACGCTCGATGCCGAGATCCGTGCAGGCCGCAGCGCCGTGCGTGCGCACGTCGGCGATCACCGGGCTGTCCGCTTCGAGCGGCAGCCACGCATTGCGGCCGGAACCGTACGGCCCGAGTTCCGGCGGTCCCGGCTCCGGATGATCGGTGACCCAGGAGTAATGATCGAAGCGGCTGTCTTCGATACGCGCGAGGCCGTCTTGCCGGTAACGTACGGTGGCGTCGGCGCGGACGATCTGCTCGCCGTCCTCGCGGATGGCGGTGTGTTCGGCGTATTGCACGTAGGCCGGGTGGGCTGCGGCGGCGCGATGACGCATGGCGTCGTCGTAGATGCTCCAGCACGACTGCCCGCTCGCGGCGAGCAACACCAGACCAGCGATCACGGCCGAACCTCCGCGCTTATTATCCGCCTGCGTAGGCCGATGCGCAAGATGGGGGAGAACATCCCGCGACCGGGGAAAAGGCGCGTCGCTCGGGGACGTAGCTCAGTTGGTAGAGCGCCTGCTTTGCAAGCAGGATGTCATCGGTTCGAATCCGTTCGTCTCCAGGAACCTCACCCGCGCCCTACCGCGCGAACGTGCCGCCCGGCGGCGTCGCCGAGAACCGGTAGTCGCCGAACAGGTACTCTCCGGAGATGTGGTAGGAGTGCAGGTCGAATCGCACCAAGGCGACGACCGCCTGCCCGCCGACGCTCGCGACCTCGATCGTGCAGTCGGCCAGGAACGCGCCCCCGAGTCCGGCGATCGATGCACCGTCCAGATATTGCGCGACTACCGCCCGCCGGATCTCATCGCTCCCGTCCGTCCATACGTCGCGTATTCCGGGAGCGCCGGCACGATACGGCGTTATGCGCAGGTGTTCGACCGTAGCGCCGGCGATCGTCGTAGCGCCGAGATCGTCGCACGCTTTTCCGGCGTGCGCGTGCACGACGGCGATCGCGCCTTCGCTGCCGTCGCCGATCCATCCGGCGCGCAAGGCGTTGGGCGGGCCGACGAACGGCGGCCCCGGCTCGAGTTGCGCGGTATAGCGCTCCGCATCGCCGTAGAGGCTGTCGACGACGTCGGCCATCCCGTCGCTGGACCGGTAGACGACGCGCTGATCCGTCACCAGCGGCTCGCCGTAGCCGTGAAAGATCGACCGCCGCACCGAATAGGAGACGTAGGCCGGAACGACGGCGGCGGCCCGGTGTTCGATGGCCGCATCGAGGAGCTTCCAGCACCCCTCGTCGGCGCGCGCCGCGGCGGGGAGCAGGCACGCCGCGAGGACGGCGGCCGGGAAGAGATAGCGCAGCATTGCGGGCGCTACCATTCGCACTGCACGGCGCCGGGCCATGCCGTCGGGCGGGAGGACTCGCGGGGACCGGCGAGAATCAGGCCCGGTCGCCGCGGCGTACCGCGCGCGGGGGATTAGCTCAGTTGGTAGAGCACTTGCATGGCATGCAAGGGGTCATCGGTTCGAGTCCGATATTCTCCAAAACTATGAGTCGCCCGTCCTGTAAGGGGATGGGCGATTTAGCTTTTAACGCTCTTGTGGTCTCCATTCCGAGTGTGACCACCGGTTGACGACCTGAGATGAAAAGCTCCATCTTCTCCACCGCCAATAGTTGGTCGCCGGGCAATACGTGCCCATAGGTGTCGAGCGTCATCCTCGTCGTGGTATGGCCGAACATGCCCGCGACAACGTTCGGCGAAACCCCGCTACTCAGAAGCCAGGTTGCCGCCGTATGTCGAAGCGTATGGAACGTCACGGCAGGGACGCCAACCCACTCCACAAGTGGCGAACATTCGCGGATGCTTCTACGTCGTCGAAGCGCTACACTTTCGTGCAATCAGATCGCTCCAGGGCCAGGTCGCCCCAAGCGGCGCGTGGGCTCGGTCCTGAATCGGGAGCCAAGGATAACTGTGGATTTCCGGCCTACACGGCCATAAGGAGGTCCACCTATGCGGAAGAGCCGCTTTACCGAGTCTCAGATCGTCGAGATCCTCCGCGAGTTCGATGCCGGTGCGCCGGCCGAGGAACTCGCGCGGCGGAATGGCATTCACGCGAATACGATCCGACTGTGGCGGTCGAAATATCGTGGAATGAGCACGTCTGATCTGGCTCGGCTCAGGCAACTCGAGGCCGAGAACGCGCAGATGCAGCGCATCATCGCTCGGCAGACCGTCAAGATTGACGCGATCGAGGAGTTGCTCCGAAAAAACTCGTGGGGCCTTCCCGGCGATTCGAAGCCGTGAAGGCCTTGCAACTGCTCGGTCTGAGCCAACGGGAAGCTTGCACGACCGTTAGGGCGCGCCGACGTCCGGCGGACGATAAGCCCACGACCAAAGCGCAGGACGATGCGCGATTGGCGGGGCGGTTGACTGCCGTCGCTCGCGCCCATTCCGACCACGGCTGCCGCCGCCTTTATGCCGACTACGAGCGCGATGCCGAAGTCGGCACAGGCGACGAATACATGAACTATAAACGCTTCCGCCGCATCTATCGCCTCGCGAATCTGCAGATCGGTCGTCGTCGCCGGCGTGGTCGCGCGAAGATCGTCCGCGGTCGTCCGCTGCGTCGTGCGGAGCGACCGTTCGAGGGCTGGACCCTCGACTTCGTGCACGATCGCTTGTTCAACGGTCGCGCCTTCCGTACGCTGACCGTCGAAGACGAGTTCAGTCGAACAGGGCTCGCCTTGGAGAAGTCGTTCTCGTTCCCGAGCCGTTCGGTCGTCTCGGTTCTCGATGAACTCGCGGCGATCTACGGCTATCCGAAGTACCTCCGAATCGACAACGGTACGGAGCTCACATCCAAGTGCATGCAGCTGTGGTCCGAAGAGCACAACGTTGAGCTGCTTTTCATTCAGCCCGGTAAGCCGACGCAGAACGCCTACATCGAATCGTTCAACAGCCGCGTGCGCGCCGAGCATCTCAACAGCCGGTGGTTCCGAAGCCTACCCGAAGCGCAAAGCGAGGGATACGCCTGGCTTCATCGGTATAACACGACGCATGCGCATAGCTCGCTCGGCTACCTGACTCCCGAGGAGTTCCTCGCACTTCACGAAACTAGCCAACCTCCACAGAAATCGCTGGCTGCATGACGGGGCCGAGCCCAC
>Ga0207640_10000026_pt1 | contig 142343 bp, 127 predicted proteins | sample KBSCornC42_FD_184300 | JGI IMG/M metagenome (GOLD analysis project Ga0207640, IMG submission 184300) | Corn rhizosphere microbial communities from Kellogg Biological Station, Michigan, USA - KBS Corn C4-2 (SPAdes) (version 2) | ecosystem: Host-associated > Plants > Roots > Rhizosphere > Soil ... | reverse complement strand
GGTCCCGAGCAGCGAGTAATCGATGTTGTAGAGGTTGGCCGGCTCGAGGTCGTGGAAGCCCTTCTTCCAGGCCTCCTCGTAGGTGTCGCGGAAGACGATGAACTCGAGCTCGCTCGCGGCGTTGGCGCTCATCCCTCGCTCTTGCAGCCGCGCCAGCTGGCGGCGCAGGATCTGCCGCGGCGAGGCGGCGACTTCGCGCCCGTCGCCCCACTGGATGTCGGCCATCAGCATCGCCGTCCCCGGCAGCCACGGCACCATCCGCAGCGTCTCGAGGTCGGGGACCATCGCGAAGTCGCCGTAGCCGGTGTCCCAGGAGCTCATCGCGTAGCCGCCGACCGTTTCCATGTCGACGTCGACCGCGAGCAGGTAGTTGCAGCCCTCGGCCCCGTGCTCGAGCACGTCGTCGAGGAAGTGCGTCGCGGTCAGCCGCTTGCCCTGCAGGCGGCCCTCCATGTCGGCGATCGCGAGCAGCACGGTGTCGACCGTGCCGTCCGCGACCGCCTTTTTCAGCTCCTCGACGGTCACCGGCGGAACGTTACGCGCCCGCGCCTAGGGGCGAGCCGGGCCGACTTCGGGTTCGGGCCCGATCGCTTCCTCGATCTCGACCTCGCGCACCTGTCCGGTGAAGTGCTTGCGGGCGGTCGTCATCCACCCGATCCAGGCCAGCAGGATCACCACTCCCACCGTCAGCGGCGCGTAGTTGAACGCCTCCCAGGTGAATTCGTCGTTCCAGGGGACCGCCAGCGGGGTGAACGGGAGGCAGAAGATGATCGTGATCAGGCCGACCCAGAAGGTGGCGAACGCGTTCATCCACTTGTACTTGCGGCCGTTGTTCCAGGGGCCGGGCTCGAAGTCGTCCCCCTTGCGCCAGCGCAGGTAGATCGGGATCACGTAGGCGATGTAGAGGCCGATGACCGTGATCGAGACCACCGCGAAGAAGGCGAAGGGCACGTTTTCGCCGTTCCCCTTCAGCGCCGGCAAGGTGATGAGCAGCGCTGCAGTCGCCATCGCCAGCACGGCGTAGATCGGCACCCGCTCCGAGTTAACCCGTGAGATTTTCGCCGAGGCCCGTTTGCCGAACCCTTTGTCGCGCGAGAAGGCGTAACACATGCGCGAGGCGCTGGTCAGGCAAGCGGCGCCGCAGAAGAGCTGGCCGACGACGGAGATGATCAGGACGAACTTGCCCCAGCCGGAGCCCAGAGCTTCGACCAGCAGCGTCGGCGCGAAGCCGAGCGCTTCGTTGGCGCCGTCGACGTTGGTGACCGCGAAGGTGATCGCCAGCAGCACGATCCAGCCGATCAGCGCCGAGTAGAAGATCGACTTCCAGACGCCCTTCGCCGCGCTCTCCGCGGCGCCGTGGGTCTCCTCGGATATGTGGGCCGAGGCGTCGAAGCCGGTGATCGTGTACTGGGTCAGCAGGAAGCCGAGCGGGAGCACGTAGAACCAGTACATGCTGCCGCTGAAGCCGCTGTTGTTGATCCGGTGGCCGAAAACGAAGCTGAAGCTCTGGTGGCCGTCGGGGACGAAGATGAGGACTAGGACGATCGCGGCGACGCCAATCACGTGCCACCACACGGAGACGCTGTTGACCAGCGAGAGCAGGTGGGTGCGGCGGATGTTGACCGCGGTATGGACGATCAGGATCAGCGCGAAGAGGAGGAAGACCTCCTCGAGGATGTGCGTTTCGTCGCCGAAGTTGATCCCGAGGATGTTGACTTCGTAGAGGCCGAGGACGACGTTGAGGAAGGTCGCGCAGGCGTAGTCGACCGAGGCGACCACGGCGACTAGGCCGATCAGGTTGAACCAGCCGGTGAACCAGGCCCAGACCGGTCCGCCGAGGCGTCCCGCCCACCAGTAGATGCCGCCGGCAGTCGGATAGGCGGAGACCAGCTCCGACATGCAGAAACCGATGATCAGGATCGGGATCGAGATCAGCGGCCAGCCGATCGAGATCGCGATCGGGCCACCGTTGTTCCAAGCCTGGCCGTAGGTGGTGAAGCAACCGGCGAGGATCGAGATGATCGTGAACGAGATCGCGAAGTTGGAGAAGCCGCTCCACGCTCGGTTGAGGGTTTGTTTGTAACCGAGTTCCGCAAGTCGCTGTTCGTCGCGACTAGGGGACGAAACGCTGCTCTCCATCAACCTCTCCCTTCCCGTGAGCTACCCAAGCTCTGTGGATAAAAGGTGTGCCGACCCGACCTAAAGGGTCGGAGCGAGCCTAGATGCTCGGCTTGACCGCTGTCAATGGGCAGGTAGAGAATCACCTACCCCCTGATGGCATCGTTGGCAGACACCCTGGGACCGATCGCCGCCCGCCTCGGCGAACCCGAAGGCGATCCGGTGCCGCTCGAGGGCGGGATCACCAACCGCAACTTCCGGGTCCGCTTCGCCGGCGAGGACGTGGTCGTGCGGCTGCCGGGCAAGGACACCGAGCTGCTCGGGATCGACCGGCTGGCCGAGCGCGCGGCTGGCGAGCTGGCGGCACGGGCCGGAGTCGGGCCCGAAGTGGTGGCGATGCTCGACGACCCGCCTTGCCTGGTCACCCGCTTCGTCGTCGGCGAGCCGATAACGCCGGAGGAGCTGCGCGAGCCGGCGGTAGTGACAGAGGTGGCGACGGCGCTGCGCGCCTTGCATGGCTGCGAGGAGTGCCTGCCGAACGGCTTCTCCAGCTTCCGCGTGGTCGAGTCCTACGCGGCGCGGATGGCCGACCGCGGCGCCACCGTCCCCACCTCGTATGAGTGGGCCGCATCGGCGGCGCTGCGGATCGAATCGACACTGGTCGGGCCCGAGCACGAGCCGGTCCCCTGCCACAACGACCTCCTCGCAGCCAACTTCATCCGCTCCCAGCAGGGAATCCGGATCGTCGACTGGGAGTACGCAGGGATGGGCGACCGCTACTTCGACCTCGGCAACTTCGCCGTCAACAACGAGCTCGACGAGGCGGACGAAGCGGCGCTGCTGAGCGCCTACTTCGAAGCGCCGGCGAGCGAGCGGCGGCTGGCGACCCTGCGGCTGATGCGCTTCATGTCCGACTTCCGCGAGGCGATGTGGGGGGCGGTGCAGAGCACGATCTCCGATCTCGATTTCGACTTCACCGACTACTGCGAGAAGCACTTCGAACGGATGCGCGAGTTCGCCGGCGGCGGCCGGCTCGAGCAGCTGCTGGAGGAAGCCGCCGGTGCCACGGGCTGAGCTGCCCGACCGCGCCCGCTGCGTCATTGTCGGCGGCGGCGTCGGCGGCGCCTCGCTCGCCTATCACCTGGCGAAACTCGGCTGGGACGACGTCGTCCTGCTCGAGCGTTCGCAGCTGACCTCGGGCTCGACCTTCCACAGCGCCGGCCTGGTCGGGCAGCTGCGCGGCTCGGTCTCGCTGACGAAGATGATGATGCACTCGGTCGACCTCTACCGGCGGCTGGGGGACGAGTCCGAGTTCGACCCCGGCTGGACTGAGTGCGGCGGCATCCGCCTGGCCTCCAGCGAGGAGCGGATGGAGGAGCTGCGCCGCCAGGCCGGCTGGGCGAAGACCTTCGGGTTGCCGCTGGAGCTGATCTCGGCGGCGGAGGCGAAGGAGCTGTTCCCGCTGATGTCGACCGAGGGGGTGGTCGGGGCGGCCTGGCTGCCGACCGACGGCTACATCGACCCGGCCCAGCTCACCTACGCGCTCGCCGACGGCGCCCGCCAGGGCGGCTGCCGCATCTTCACCAACACCCGGGTGACCGGGATCGAGGTCCGCGACGGCCGCGTCCGCGGGGTGCGGACCGAGCGGGGCGACGTCGAGGCCGAGGTCGTGGTCGACGCCGGCGGGATGTACGCGGCGGAGATCGCCCGCATGGCCGGCGTCCGCGTGCCGGTAATCCCGATGTCCCACCAGTACCTGGTCACCCAGCCGCTCGACGCCGTCCGCGAGGCGCGGGAGGTGTCCCCTTCCTTTGTTCCGCATAGCGACACAAAAGAAGGGGACACCCGTGGGCATCTCCCAACGTTGCGCGATCCCGACCTGCTCGTCTACTACCGGGAGGACGGCGACGGGCTGGTGATGGGCGGTTACGAGCGGCAGAGCGAACCGGCTTTCCTCTCGGCCGGGCCAAGCCGGGTCGAGGCGATCCCGGCGGACTTCAACGGCCGCCTGCTGGAAGAGGACTGGGAGCGGTTCGAGGAGATCACCGAGAACTCGAAGCGGCGGGTGCCGGCGATGGAGCAGATCACCGTCACCAAACTGATCAACGGCCCCGAGGCCTTCACCCCCGACAACGAGTTCTGCCTCGGCGAGACCGAGGTCGGCGGCTTCTTCGCCTGCGCCGGCTTCTGCGCCCACGGCCTGGCCGGCGCTGGCGGGATCGGCAAAGTCGTCGCCGAGTGGATCGTCGAGGGCGAACCGAGCCTCGACCTCTGGCACATGGATATCCGCCGCTTCGGCGCCCAGTACCGCTCCCCCGCCTACACCCAGGCGCGGATCGAGGAGACCTACGAGACCTACTACGACATCCGCTACCCACACCACGAGCGGCAGGCGGGGCGACCGCTGCGGGTCTCGCCCGCCAACGTCTGGCACCGCGAGCACGAGGCCGCCTTCGGCGAGAAATCGGGCTGGGAGCGAGTCAACTGGTACGAGTCGAACGCCGCTGCCGGGGACGAGTCGCTGCGGCCGCGCGGCTGGGCGGGGCAGCACTGGTCGCCGGCGATCGGCGCCGAGCACCGCGCCACCCGCGAGGCGGTCGCCCTCTTCGACGAGACCTCCTTCGCCAAGCTGGAGATCGAGGGACCGGGCGCGGGCGCCTTCCTTGAAGGACTCTGCGACAACCGGGTCGCCCGCGAGGTCGGGCAGATCACCTACACGCAGATGCTGAACCAGCGCGGCGGCATCGAGTGCGACTTCACGGTGGCGCGCCTCGGCGAGGAGCGCTTCTCGATCGTCACTGGCACCGCCTTCGGCAACCACGACCGCGAGTGGATGCGGCGCCACCTGCCCGGCGACGGCGAGGTCCGGATCGAAGACGTCACCTCGCAGTGGGCCTGCTTCGGGATCTGGGGGCCGCGGGCGCGCGAGGTGCTGCAACCGCTCACCCCCCAGGACCTCGGCAACGACGCCTTCCCGTACATGTCGCTGCGGGAGACGACGGTCGGCAACGTGCCGGTGCGGATGCTGCGGGTCACCTACGTCGGCGAGCTCGGCTGGGAGATCTACTGCCCGACCGAGTACGGGCTGGGGCTGTGGCGGGCATTGTGGGAGGCGGGGCAGCCGCAGGGGATTGTCGCCGGCGGCTACCGGGCGATCGACAGCCTCCGGCTCGAGAAGGGCTACCGGGTCTGGGGCGCCGACATCACCCCGGACGAGACTCCCTACGAAGGCGGCGTCGGCTTCTGCGTCAAGCTCGACAAGGAGGCCGGGTTCGTAGGCCGCGATGCGGTGGCGGCGGCGAAAGAGCGCGGGCCGCGGGTGCGGCTGCGCTGCCTCACCCTGGAGGACCCGCGCCGGGTCGCGCTCGGCAACGAGCCGGTCCGGGTCGGGGGCGAGATCGTCGGTCGGGTGACGACCGGCGGCTACGGCTATACCGTCGAGCGCTCGATTGCCTACGCCTACCTGCCGCCCGAGCAGGCCGAGCCGGGAACCGCGGTCGAGGTCGAGATCTTCGGCCGCTGGGTCGGCGGCGAGGTGGCGAGCGAGCCGCTCTTCGACCCCAAGGGCGAGCGCGTCCGCGCCTAGGGGGCACCGAGGCGCAGCGGCGCCGGCAGCAGGCCGGCGAGGATGTGCTCGGTCCCCTCGGTGTGCTCGCGCATCTGCCGCACCGCCCGCGCGACGTCCCCCTTGCGCAGCGCCTTGACCAGGCGCGCGTGCTGCTCGTTGGAGCTGGTCAGGACCTCCGGCGGATGGGCGATCAGCGCGATCAGGTCGCTCATCTGCGACTGGGCGTCGGTCATCGCGCTCACCAACCGCGGCGAGTGAGAGGCCTCGGCGATGCCGATATGGAAGCGGATGTCGGTGCGCCGGTACTCGCCGAAGTCCTCGATCTCGTCGGCCATCTTCGCGACCAGCTCCTCGAGCCGGTCGAACTGCTGCTCACTTCCACGTTCGGCGGCGAGCACCACCGCCCCCGTCTCGATCGCGACCCGGTAGTCCAGCGCCGCCCAGGCGCCCTGGTCGAGTGGCTCACCGGCCTGCTCGCTCAGCGGCGGCTGCTCGGCGACGAAGGTCCCACCGGTGCGCCCCCGCTGAGAGACAAGGTGCCCGCTCTGCACCAGCGCCGTCAGCGCCTGCCGCAGAGTCGAGCGCGAGATCTTCAACCGCCGCGCCAGCTCCCGCTCCGGCGGCAGCTTGCTCCCCGGCACCAAAAGGCCACTGCGGATAGCGCTACCCAACCGCTCGACCGTCTCCTCGAACGTACTCGCCGGCTGCACCGGCATAAACACGGCTTCAAGCGCCGCGTCCCTCTCCATGAAGGAACCGTACCGCCGATCCAGCCCTGCCGCTAAGAATCCAGGTAGCGCTCCAGCGCCTCGCGTGCGAGGTCGCTGATCGTGCGACCCTCGTCTTCTGCTCGCCGGCGGATCGCGTTGAGCTCGGCATTGGTGAGCTGCACAGTGATTTTCGGCGGGCGCATGCCGTCGGCGAGCATCGGGCCCTTGACGAAAATCCTCTTGGCTTGCGAGAGGTCGTAACCCCGCTCTGCCTCGTCCGCGAGTTCCTCCTCCAGCTCTGGCGTGAGCTCCTCGCCGGACTCCAGAAAGATCTTCTGTCTCTTCTTCTCTTTTGGCCGATCTTTCACTTGCTGCATCGTCTCACCTCTTCATAGGCGCCTCTATAGCGCGGGCGCAACTCCATTGCGTGGATCACCCTCAAATTGCCGTTCTCGACCTCGATCGCCATTACCTCCAAAGGGATTCGGCGCGGGTCCTCCCCCAAGAACACGAGTCGCTGAGCTGTGGCTCCAGGACGGTCCGGAGGCGGGTCTTCCCGAAGGATGAGAAGGCTGTGTTCGACGACAAAACGGATCCGCTTCCGCGCGATCCGGTGCCTCGTCGCGGAACGGGCCCAGCGAAGACGTTTGAACCGAGGTGCAACATCTTGTCTGAAGAAATTAGCACGGTCCTCGGGCTCCGCCAGAACCAGCTCCAGCAGCCACCGCGGATCGACTTCTTCGTACTCGGACGGCTCATCGATGTCGCGGCTTTCGTCCCAGACGAAGACGAAGGCGCGACTGCCGTGATCGAGGTGGAGGTAGCGGCGGGTTTCCCAGTGCTTGTAGGCATGAAGACGCGTGCCGTCTTCCAACTCGACCTCGTGCATCCACATGAATTCGTTGACGTGCTCAGGGGCGAGGCGAAGCAGGGGTTCCCAGATCGGGTGTTCGTAGTTGATCACCCTCCCTTTTCTCGGTCGCATGACGTGCATGGCCGTTTAAGTCGCGAGCGACGTCGATTTCTCCCCCCTCTGTTCGTCGTTGGGGTAAAAGGGGTCGGAAAGACCGGCCTTGCGAACGAAGGAGGAAGACCATGGGAAGGATCGTCGTAACCGAGTTCATCTCAATCGACGGAGTGATTGAGGCGCCGGGGGGTGGCGAGGACTACCGCCACGGGGGCTGGACTTTCGAGATCGAACGGGGCGAGGAGGGCGACAAGTTCAAGCTCGACGAGCTGATCGAGGCCGAGGCGCAGCTGCTCGGCCGCGTCACCTACGAAGGCTTCGCCGCCGCCTGGCCGCAAATGGAAGACGAGGCCGGCTTCGCCGAGAAGATGAACGGGATGCCGAAGTACGTCGTCTCCTCGACCCTCGAGCGGGCCGACTGGCAGAACACCACCGTCCTCAGCGGCGACCCCGCTCAGTCCGTCGCTGCCCTCAAGGACGAGGTCGACGGCGTCATCCTCGTCGCCGGCAGCGCCACCCTGGTCAAGTCGCTGATCGAGAACGACCTTGTCGACGAGCTACGCCTGATGGTCTTCCCGGTCCTCCTCGGCGAGGGCAAGCGCCTCTTCCCCGAGGGCGAGGCGAAGCACTCCCTGAAGCTGCTCGATGCAAAGACCGTCGGCGACGGGATCTCGCTAGTGCGCTACGAGCGGGCCTAGCCGATCGGCGGCAGCCGCTAATACCCGGGCGGGTGGCGGACTACGAAGCCTTCGGGGTACGGAGGCTCGGTGTGCCACCTGGGCCCGGTGCCTTCGGCGTCGCCGACGGTGTCCCAGCGCAGGCCGGCCACCGTCATGTAGGTGTGGGTGGCGCTGGCGTAGATCGTGATCCAGCGGCCGGGGCCGGGTTCGCCGTAGCTCTCCAGCGCCCCGGAGGTGAGCGGAGTGTCGAGGAGGCCGCCGCCGTAGAGGGCGAAGCTGACGGCGCCGGAGCAGTCGTAGCCGTAGGAGTACCAGGAGCCGTGGCCGCCGCCCCAGACGTAGGGGGTGTCGGCGATCGAGTTGGCGGCTGCGATCACGGCCTTGATCGCCGGTGGGGCGGTGCGGGGGGCGGCGGCGAGGCCCTCGGGGGTGAGGACCGCGCTCGCGCCCGGCGCTTCGAAGCCGGTCACCAGGGGCGCGATCCGCCAGTCGATGTAGCGGACCTTGCAGCCGCCTTCGATTTCGCCGGCCTCCTGCAGGACCTCGTCGACGTACCACTCGGCCTGGTTGTGGGTGAAGACGCCGGCCTGGATGCTGCCGCGCGACCAGATCAACCGCGCCAGCGTCGCCGCCGAATCGGCGATGTCGCTGTGGCGGACCTTGCCGTCGTTGTTGCCGTCGACCGCGTAGCGGCGCCACTCCATCGGGTCGAGGCCGAGCGCGCCTTCGGTGCGCAGCTGACGCTTGTCCATGCCGTGGCCGAAGTTCGACTCCAGGTGGGCGACCGCGGCCAGCGCCCAGACACCGCGCTTGCCGAGTTCGTAGCGGGCGGCGGCGTCCTCGAAGGCCTGCATGTATTCCTCGGGGATCCGCTTCTTCCAATCCGGTGCCGCTTCGCAGGTCAGGACCTGGATCTGCGGCCCGAGGCCGATGGCGCTGAAGGAGTTGCTGCCGACTTCGTCGGCGTAGCAGCCGGCGTTGGCCAGAACCTCTTCGACGTACCAGTCGGCGTGGTTGTAGGCGAAGATCGCGCCGTAGGTGTCGGCCGGCATCCCGGCTGCTTTCAGGTAGCCGGCGGCGGCGAAGATCGCGTCTTCGGGGTTGTTCGGGTCTTTGACCCCGTCGCCGTTGGCGTCGACCCCGTAAGTCGCCCAGGTTTCCGGCATGAACTGCATCCAGCCGACCGCGCCGGCCGAGGAGGGGCCGAGGTTGGTGCCGAAGGCGGTCTCGACCGCGTTGATGCCGGCGAGGATCGCCGGGCCCTGCGGCCCGAGCCCGTACTGGGCGCTGGCGCGCTGGTAGATCGGGATCAGGACCGGCGGCACGCCGCTGATCGCGCAGCTCGAGGCCGGCAGCGAGGGGATCGCGAAGGTGCCGGGGGCAGGCGCCGTAGTCGCGCCGACTTCGGTTTCGGTTTCTTCCGGGCCGGCCACCGAGCTGCCCTTGCCCGCGTCGACGCCGCCGCTGGGCGGAGGCGTGTGGGTGGCGGGAGGGGGCGGCGGGACCAGCGTCGCCCCGTGCTTGACGCCAGGTTCTTCGCTCGGCGGCGGCACGAAGTTTTCGGCCGCTTCAGGCGTGACCGGCGAGCTAGGCGTGGTCGAAGTCGAGGGGGCTTCAATCGAGCTGCCCGCGCTCGGCGTCGCCGCGGTTTCCGCCTCGGCCCGGGCGACGGCGACCGGTACCGCGAGTGCCGCAGTGGCCGCTGCGGTCGCGACGACCGCCTTGATCTTGCCCGTCCTCTCCATCAGCCGAGGACGTTGGTAACGCGCCAACCCTTGTTTTTCAGCTGTTCCATTTCCAACCGCAGCTCGCTGGTGACGCCGACCCGCAGCAGCGAGACGCTGAGCGGGTAGACCTTTCCGTGCGAGGGGGCGGGGACGACGTTGAGGACCTTCGCCTGCGGCACCTCGACCCCGGCGGGCTGGTGCGGCGGCCGGCGCATCAGCGCCTTGGTCAGCTCCGGCGTTGCGGTGGCGCTGAAAGCTTTACGGACGGCGTCTTCGTTGCCGCCGGTCTCGTAGACGACGAAGGCGGCGGCGAATTTGTGGGCAACGGCGATCGCATCCGGGCCGGCTGGAGGACCGTCAGCGGCGACGGGGGAAGCCGAGGCGGAGGTTGAAGCTTCGGCCGGCCGGGCGGCGGGGGAGGAAGAGATCGAGTCGGTGGCGGGGTTGCCGGTATTGGTGGCGCCTTCGGTCGGTGCGCTTTCGACGCCCTCGGATTCGCCGACCTTCGCCTCTTCCTTTTCGGGCGCGGGCTTGAAGACCGGCGCCGCTCCGTGCAGCGTCGGTTCGGGCTTTGGCTCAGTCGCGGGGGAGGTGGGAGTCGCCTGCGGCACCGGCTCCGGCGCGACCGCGACGGGCGCGGCCGTCAGTTCCGAGCTGCCAGAGCCGCCGAGCGAGGCAGCGCCGACCGCCAACCCCAGCGCCAGGACTACGGCGCCGCCGGCGACGGCAGCGCGCCCGCGGTCGCTGAGTCCAAGCAGCCAGTCCGCGACCGGCCAGGCCAGGTGCTCGCGCAGCGCCAGCGAGGCGTCCTCGAACGCCTCGGGCTGGCGGCGCTTGGGCCGCGCGTTGATCGGGGTCACGTCGTCGTTCATTCGCTCCAACAGGTTCGCTCCCTTTGCCAGCTTGAGCAAGACAATTAAAGAGCACCTTTGTTACATCGTTGTTTCGGCATAACCGAGCGGGAAAATGAGCCCTGAAATTGGGTAACTCAGGCCGGGCTCGCCGCCGGCGTTCCCGCCCGCTCGAAGACGATCTCGCCCTCAGCGGCGTCGACCCGCACCACATCGCCTTCCTTGAACTCTCCCTCGAGGATCTTCAGCGCCAGCTTGTCGACCAGCTGCTTCTGGATCACCCGCTTCAGCGGGCGCGCCCCGTAGGTGGGGTCGTAGCCGAGGTTGCCGAGCAGCGTCCGCGCCTCGTCAGTCAGCTCGATCTCGATCCCGCGCTCGTGCACGCGGCTGACCAGCTGGTCCACCTGCAGCTCGACGATCCGGCCGATGTCCGCCTTCGAGAGCCGGTGGAAGATCACCGTGTCGTCGATCCGGTTGAGGAACTCGGGCTTGAAGGTCGCCGCCAGCACCTCTTCGATCCCCTCGCGGATCTTCTCGTCGACCGCCTCGCCGACGATCCGGTCGGAGCCGACGTTGGAGGTCATGATCAGGACCGTGTTGGTGAAGCTGACCGTGCGGCCCTGGCCGTCGGTCAGCCGCCCGTCATCCATGATCTGCAGCAGCGTGTTGAAGACGTCGGGGTGGGCCTTCTCGATCTCGTCGAGCAGCACCACCGCGTAGGGCCGCCGCCGCACCGCCTCGGTCAGCTGGCCGCCCTCCTCGTAGCCGACGTAGCCAGGGGGTGCGCCGATCAGCCGCGCCACCGTGTGCTTCTCCATGTACTCGGACATGTCGAGGCGGACGATCGCCTGGTCGGAGTCGAACATGAACTCGGCCAGCGCCTTCGCCAGCTCGGTCTTGCCGACCCCCGTCGGGCCGAGGAAGAGGAAACTGCCGATCGGCCGGTGCGGGTCCGAGAGCCCGGCCCGCGAGCGCCGCAGTGCGTTGGAGACGGCGGAGATCGCCTCGTCTTGGCCGATCACCCGTTCGTGCAGCCGCTCCTCCATCTGGATCAGCTTCTGCACCTCGCCCTCCATCAGGCGGCTGACCGGGATGCCGGTCCATTTGGCGACGACCTCGGCCACGTCCTCCTCGGTGACTTCGTCGGAGAGCAGGACCTCGCCGCCGGCGTGCAGCTCTTCCAGTCGCGCTTCCTGCTCTTTGACCTTCGCTTCCAGCTCGGGGATCTGGCCGAATTTGAGTTCGGCCGCGCGCTCGAGGTCGGCCTCGCGTTCGGCCCGCTCGACCTCATGCTGGGCCTCCTCGAGCTGTTCCTTCGCCTCTTTGATCGCCTCCAGCGGCTCTTTCTCGTTCTGCCAGCGGGTGCGCAGCTCGGCCGCCTGCTCGCTCAGGTTTGCGAGGTCCTCTTCGAGCGTCGCCAGCCGTGCCTTCGAGGCCTCGTCGGTCTCCTTCTTCAGTGCCTCGCGCTCGATCTCCAGCTGCTGGATCCGCCGCTCTACCTCGTCGATCTCGACCGGCACCGAGTCGATCTCGATCTTCAGCCGCGAGGCAGCCTCGTCGATCAGGTCGATCGCCTTGTCGGGGAGGAAGCGGTCGGCGATGTAGCGCTCCGAGAGGGTCGCCGCGGCGACGATCGCCGAGTCGGAGATCCGCACCCCATGGTGCTGTTCGTAGCGCGGTTTCAGCCCGCGCAGGATCGCGATCGTGTCGTTCATGTCGGGCTCGCCGACGAGGACCGGCTGGAAGCGTCGCTCCAGCGCCGCGTCTTTCTCGATGTGCTTGCGGTACTCGTCGAGCGTGGTGGCGCCGACCGCGCGCAGCTCGCCCCGGGCCAGCATCGGCTTCAGCAGGTTGGCGGCGTCGACCGCGCCCTCGGCGGCGCCGGCGCCGACGATCGTGTGGAGCTCGTCGAGGAAGAGGACGATCTGGCCCTCGGCCTGCTGTACCTCGGAGAGCACCGCTTTCAGCCGCTCCTCGAACTCGCCGCGGTATTTGGAGCCCGCCAGCAGCGAGCCGATGTCGAGCGCGATCACGCGCCGGTCGCGCAGGCTCTCGGGGATGTCGCCCTTGACGATCCGCTGTGCCAGCCCCTCGACGATTGCGGTCTTGCCAACGCCGGGGTCGCCGATCAGCACCGGGTTGTTCTTGGTCCGGCGGGAGAGGACCTGGATCACGCGGCGGATCTCCTCGTCGCGCCCGATCACCGGGTCGAGCTTTCCGCTCTCGGCCTCTTTGGTCAGATCGCGGCCGAATTTCTCCAGCGCCTGGAAGGTCTCCTCGGGGTTGGGCGAGGTGACTTTGTGCGGGCCGCGGACTTCGGCCACCGCCTTCTCCAGCGAGCCGCGATCGGGGAGCAGCTCGGCGACGGTCGAGTCGGTCAGCGCCAGCAGCAGGTGCTCGGTCGAGATGTACTCGTCGCCCATCGCCGCCATCCCGGTCTCGGCCTGGCGCAGGACCGCGGCCAGGTTCGAGGACATCCGCGGTTCTTCGTCGCCGCTGCCGCCGAGTTTCGGCAGCGCCGCGACCGCCTCGTTGGCGCGGGCGACGATTGAGGCCGTGTCGGCGCCGAGCTTCTGCAGGATCGGGACGACCAGGCCGTCGGTCTGTTCGAGCAGGGCGACCAGCAAATGGGCGGGGGCGATCTCCGGGTTGCGGCGGGTGCGCGCCAGCTCCTGCGCGGCCGCCACCGCTTCCTGCGATTTGACCGTGAATCGATCTGCCTGCATCAGCTCTGTCCGTCCTTCCCGTCGCTGTTCGTCTCGAGCTCCTCTAGTCGTTTACGCAGTCGTTCGTTTTCGGCTCGCAGCCTCTGCACTTGCGCTTCCAGCGCCAGCACCGTTTCGACCCCGGCGAGGTTCAGCCCTTCGGCGGTCATCTGCTGGATCCGCCGCAGCCGTTCGACGTCGCGCTGGGAGTAGAGGCGGGTGTTCTTCGGCGAGCGTTTCGGTGCGATCAGCCCGCGCTGCTCGTACATGCGCAGCGTCTGCGGGTGCATCTCGGCCAGTTGGGCAGCGACCGAGATCATGAATACGCCCTGCTCCTGGTCGAAGGTGGCTTTCACCCGGCGTCGGAAGGTGGCCATCAGCGCGCCGCCTTTCGCAGCAGCTCCGCCCGCGGGTTGCCGCCGTTCAGGGCCTCAGCCAGCTCGTCGACCGCCTTCAGTTGGTCCTCGCTCAGCTCCTCTGGCATCTGGATCTCGAGCCGGTAGCGGATGTCGCCGTTGCCGCCTCTTTTCTTCGGCGGGCCCTCGCCGCGCAGCCGCTGGACCGAGCCGTGCTTGGTCCCCGGCGCGACCTTGATCTTCTTCGTCCCGTTCAGGGTGGGCACCTCGATCGTGCCGCCGCGCAGCGCCTCCGGCACCGTGATCGGCACCGTCACCTCGAGGTTGCCGTCGTCGAGTCGCTTGAAGACCGGGGAGGAGGTGACGCGGGTGGTCACGTAGAGGTCGCCGGGCGGGCCGCCGCGGGGGCCGTCCTCGCCCTTGCCGGCGAGCCGGATCCGGCTGCCGTCCTTGACCCCGGCCGGGACGTTGACTTTGTAGCGCTTGTTCTGCTGGGTGAGGCCGGAGCCGCCGCAGGTCGGGCAGGGGTCCTCGATGATCTGGCCGGAGCCGCCGCACTGCGAGCAGGGCTGGCTGATCGAGAAAAAACCCTGGCCCTGCGCCTCGATGCCGCGGCCTTCGCAGCGCGGGCAGGTCTTCGGCGCGGTGCCGGGTTTGGCGCCGCTGCCGTGGCAGGTCTGGCACTGGCTCTGCTTGGGGACGGTGACGCTGATCTGGGTGCCGTTGATCGCCTGGTCGAAGCTCAACGAGACCTCGGTCTCGAGATCGCGCCCGCGCACTTGCTGAGCCTGGCCGCCGCGACCGCCGCCACGGTTGAAGACCCCGCCAAACAAATCGCCGAGGTCGAAACCGCCGAACCCACCGGCCTGACCGCCGCCCGGGAACGGACCCTGACCGCCGCCAAACCCGCCGAAGGCCGGACCCTCGTCGTACTCCTTGCGCTTCTCGGGATCGGAGAGGACGTCGTGGGCGGCGGAGACTTCCTTGAATTTCTCCTCCGCCGCCGCGTCGCCCGGGTTGCGGTCAGGGTGGTATTTCCGGGCGAGTTTCCGGTACGCCTTCTTGATCTCGTCCTCGGACGCCTTCTTCGAGACGCCCAGCGTCTTGTAGAGCTCGTCAGCCATGCACTCCTAACTGCTCACCACGACCCGCGCCGGCCGGACCAGTTGGTCGTCCAGCGTGTAGCCCTTCTGCAGGACCTCGACTACGACCCCGCTCTCGGTGCCCTCAACCGGCTGAGTCGAAAGCGCCTCATGCCGATTCGGGTCGAACTTCTCGCCCTTGGGATCAACCACCTCGACCCCGTTCCGCGACAACGTCTCGCGCAGCCCACCGAGGACCATCTCGACGCCAGACCTCAATCCCTCGGGATCGCCGTCAGCAGCCTCCAAAGCCCGCTCCAGGTTGTCGACCGCATCGATCACTTCCCGAGCCACTTCGACCTTCCCTCTGATTTGAGCTGCTTGAACGTCGGCCGCCATCCGCTTACGGAAGTTCTCGAAGTCAGCTTTCGTTCTGCGCGCAAGTTCGAGGTACTCGTCCCGCTCTTTATTGGCAGCGGCGAGCAGCTCATCGAAGTCCTGCTCGACGGCCTCTCCCGTGGGTGACGTCGTAGGGGGGACCGTCCCCTGCGTAGTTGCAGGGGACGGTGGGTCCCCTGCGTCGGCAGGACCCGCGGGCCGAGCGGCCTCGTCCTGAGGACTCATTTGCCCTCCTCGTCGACCACCTCAGCATCGACGACCTCCTCCTCATCGGAGGAAGCCCCGTTCTCAGTCGTGCTGCTCTCGGCAGATTCCGCCGAAGCCGCCGCGTAGATCTGCTCCGACGCTTTGGTCATCGCCGTGTTCAGCGCCTCGATCTTCGAATCGAGCTCCTCTTTCGAACCGGCCTCCAGCGAATCGCGTACGTCCTTGACGGCGCTCCGCACATCGTCCTTCGCAGCGTCGTCGACTTTGTCGCCGGCCTCGTCGATCGCTTTCTCCGCCTGGTAGGCGGCGTTCTCGGCGAGGTTCCTGGTCTCGGCCAGTTCACGCTGCACCCGGTCCTCCTCGGCGTGCGACTCGGCGTCGGAGACCATCTGGTTGATTTCCTCGTCGGAGAGCCCGGAGCCGGATTTGATCTCGATCTTCTGCTCTTTGCCGGTGCCTTTGTCTTGGGCAGTGACGTTGATGATCCCGTTGGCGTCGATGTCGAAGGTGACCTCGATCTGGGGGATGCCGCGCGGCGCCGGCGGGATGCCGGTGAGCTGGAATTTGCCCAGGCTCTTGTTGCCGCTCGCCATCTCGCGCTCGCCTTGGAGCACGTGGATCTCGACCGAGGGCTGGTTGTCCTCGGCAGTCGAGAAGACTTCCGACTTCTTGGTCGGGATCGTCGTGTTGCGCTCGATCAGCTTCGTCATCACGCTGCCTTTGGTCTCGATCCCCAGGGTCAGTGGGGTGACGTCGAGCAGCAGCACGTCCTTGACCTCGCCACCCAAGACGCCCGCCTGGATTGCGGCGCCGACCGCGACGACCTCGTCCGGGTTGACGCCCTGGTGGGGCTCCTTGCCGGTCAGCTCTTTGACCTTGTCGCGAACCGCCGGCATCCGGGTCATGCCGCCGACGAGGACGACGTGGTCGACCTCGGTGTCGGCGTCTTTCAGCGCCTGTTTGACCGGCCCGACGACGCGGTCGAGCAGGTCGCTGGTCAGCTCGTTCAGCTTCGAGCGGCTCAGTTTCAGGTCGAGGTGCTTCGGCTGCCCCTCGACCGCGGTGATGAAGGGCAGGTTGATCTGCGTCTCCTGGGTCGAGGAGAGCTCGATCTTCGCCTTCTCCGCGGCCTCGTAGAGGCGCTGCAGCGAGTTCTTATCCTGGGAGAGATCGACGCCCTGGTCGCGTTTGAACTCCGCCACCAGCCACTCGACGATCGCTTTGTCCCAGTTGTCGCCGCCGAGGTGGTTGTCGCCGGCGGTCGCCTTCACCTCGAAGACGCCGTCGCCGATTTCCAGCACCGAGACGTCGAAGGTGCCGCCGCCGAGGTCGAAGACGAGGATCGCGTGGTCGGTGTCCTCTTTGTCGAGCCCGTAGGCGAGTGAGGCGGCGGTCGGCTCGTTGATGATCCGCTTGACCTCGAGGCCGGCGATTTTGCCGGCGTCCTTGGTTGCCTGGCGCTGGTCGTCGTTGAAGTAGGCGGGGACGGTGATCACCGCGCTGTCGACGCTTTCGCCGAGCTTCGCTTCGGCGTCCGTCTTCAGCTTCTGCAGGATCATCGCGCTGATCTCCGGCGGGCTGTACTGCTTGCCTCGCGCATCGACGCGGACGTCGCCGTTCGGGCCGGCCTCGACCTTGTACGGGACGATCGTCTCCTCCTCTTTAACTTCCGCCTCCTTGCGCCCCATGAACCGCTTGATCGAGAAGATCGTGTTCTCCGGGTTCATCACCGCCTGCCGTTTGGCGACGGTGCCGACGAGGCGCTCGCCGCTCTCGGTGAACGCGACGACCGACGGGGTGGTGCGCCCACCCTCTGCGTTCTCCAGAACGGTGGGCTCGCCACCCTCCATCACTGCGACACAGGAGTTGGTCGTGCCGAGGTCGATACCGATCGTCTTTGCCACTTTTTCGCTTACCTCCAGGGGTTTCGTTATTCAAGCTCTAAAAATCTAAGTGGCAGTATGGCAGATCATGTTTCGATTTCAAGCAACTGCCTATAGTGATCAGGAGGAGGCGCCTCTACCAAACCGGTCCCAGGGGAGGGATCATGGAAGAGGAGGAAGAACTTGAGCACCGCACTTAACCGCCGGCTGCTGGTGGCGTTGATCGCCGCCGTCTCGGTCCTGGCGCTGTTGCTGCCCACCGTAGCGGCAGCGAAGCAGGACGACCACAGCGACAACGGCAAAGGCAAGGTCGTCAGCGTGATGACCCGCAACCTCTATCTCGGCGCGGACCTGGCGCCGGCGATCGGCGCCCCGAACTTGGAAGCCTTCGTCGCGGCCAACGGCAAAATCCTGCGCGACGTCACCGCCAACGACTTCCCGACCCGGGCGAAAGGGCTAGCGCACGAGATCCTCGCCGAGAAGCCCGACCTGGTCGGCCTGCAGGAGGTCGCCCTCTGGCGCACTGGCCCGCCGGATTTGACGCCGGTCATCACCGGCCAGCCGACGGCGACCACGGTCCGCTACGACTACCTGCAGGAACTCCTCGACCAGCTGAACAAAGGACCGGACCGCTACGAAGTTGTCGTCGTCCAGCCCGAGTTCGATCTCGAGGCGCCCGCCGACGAGAACGGCGTCGCCGGCGACGGCCCCAACCCGGCGATCGCCAACGCCGAGATCAACGGCCGCCTGACGATGCGCGATGTGATCCTCGCCCGCCGCGGTGCCGGGGTGGAGACGAAAAACCCGCAGTCGGCCAACTTCAAAGTTCTGCTGCCGGTGGAAATCCTCGGCCAGAAAGTGCCGATCAAACGCGGCTGGACCGCCACCGACGCCCGCGTCCGCGGCAGCGGCTGGTTCCGCTTCGTCAACACCCACCTGGAGGCTTTCGACCCGGCGGCGCTGGTGCCGAGCATCCGCGCCCTGCAGGCCGCCGAGCTGGTGGCTCCGGGCGGACCGGCGACGGGATCACTGCCGGTGGTCCTCGTCGGCGACCTCAACTCCGACGACGACACCGTCTCACCGGGCGACCAGCAGGCTTACCGGGTGCTGCTGGAAGCGGGCCTGGTCGAGCGCAGCACCAACAACCCGCTCGGCTGCTGCCTCAACTCGAGCCTGCTCGCCGAAGGGGCCGGGGGCAGCGTCTCTGATTTCGACCACCAGGTCGACCACGTGATGACGAACGATCCGGCCAACATCACCCTGGAGCGCTCGGAGGTGACCGGACTCTTGCCGGTCAACGGCTTCTGGGACTCCGACCACGCCGGGCTCTTCAGCGCCCTGCGGTTCCAGCACTAACTCGAGAGAAGCGATCGCGCGAGGAGGCGGGAAGCCCGCCTCCTCGCCGTGTCAAAGGGAGCGCTTGAAGGGCCGTCGCGCCTCCAGAAGAAACCCGCCTATGCGTTGCTTTCTGTTCAGTTGTTCCCTTTGGTCGCTATACAGCCATAAGGAACAGGAGAAGCTGAGGGCCCGCATCCGACTGTTCCTTTTGGCCGCCCAACGACCATAAGGAACAGGGGGGTGACTCGGTGCTTCTCGCTTGGGCTCGAGGAGACGAACTACATCCGTCTCGGTGGTGCAGCCGCAGGCTGCGCTGCGGGCGTCTCTAGCCCTCGCCGGCGGTGTTGGCGACGAATTCGGCGACTTCCTTGGCCTGCTGCTTGTTCAGGATCCCGCCGGGCATACGGCCGGGGGTGGAGCTGTTGATCCCGTTTTCAACCGCGTTGAGGACGCGGCCTTCGGTCGCTTTGATCGTGCTTTCCACCGTTTTCGGATCGCCTTCCGGCGGACCCGAGGGGGCGAGCAGTTCGTCGAGGTTCGGGGCGTAATTGCCGTCGGTCCCGGCCGAGTAGAGCGTGTGGCAGGTGCCGCAGTTGGTCTGGAAGAGCGACTGCCCGCTCTTCAGGTTGGAGGCGACCTTTTGATCGCCGGTTTCGGCGTCCCCCTTGGAGCGGAAGGCCAACCAGGGGATGACCACCGCGAGGACGACGACGAGGATTCCGAACCAGATGAAGGTGCGCTTACTCATTAGGCGGCGCGCATACTACTGGCGCCCGTCCCCGCGCGGTTCTCCCGATACCAGGGGCACATTCGGCTCAGCGCGCACTCTCCGCAGCCGGGTTTGGGGCGGCAGACGGCGCGTCCGTGCCGGATCAAGTTCATGTGGAGCTCGTAGGCGTCCTCCGGCGGCACGATCGCCAGCATCTCGTCGTGGGCCTTCTCGAAGGAGGCCTTGGCCGGGAAGAGGCCGAGCCGGCCGCCGACGCGGTGGACGTGGACGTCGACCGGGATCTCGGGGATGCCCCAAGTGAAGATCAGCACGCAGGCGGCAGTTTTGCGGCCGACGCCGGGCAGGTCGAGCAGGAACTCGAGCGACTCCTCGCGCGACGCGGTCTTGGTCCAGTCGAGGTCCGGCGGGTCGCCGAGCCGTTCGAGGATCGCCTGGATCCGTGGCGCCTTCTGCTTCCCCAGCCCACCGGGCCTGATCGCCTCCTCAACCTCCTCGACCGGCGCGTCCCGCACCTCCTCCCAGGTCGGAAAGCGCGCTCGCAGCGCCGCGAAGGCTTTGTCGCGGTTGCGGTCGTTGGTGTGCTGGGAGAGGACCGTCTTCACCAGCTCCGCGATCGGGTGCCCGTGCGGCTCCTGCTCAGGCACCCCGTACATTTCCCGCAACCGATCCCGAATCGCCCGCACCCGCCGCTTGTCCGGTCGCTTCCAAGACATTGAGGTGAACCCTATTCATCCCGCAAAGAGGGCTTTCCGCGCTCTTCCGCCACCGTTAACAGCGGAGCTACAATTATCTGTTCTGTGTCTCGCGCTGTTGCCGCCATAGGAGCCAGGCTGCCCAAAGGTTGGGGGGACCTCGGGCGCCAAATCGGCATCCTCGTTGGCGTCGATCTGATCTACGAGCTCGGGCGGGGGATCGCCGACTCGAGCAAAGCCGACGCGATGGCCCATGGGGCCCAGGTGATCGACTGGGAGCAGTCGACGCACACTTTCTTCGAGCCGAGCCTGCAGAGCTTCTTCCTGCCCGCGCACTGGCTGATCGACGTCGCCAACCAGCTCTACCTCAATGCCCAGTTCTCGATCGCGCTCGGCTTCCTGGTCTGGCTCTACCTCTTCCGCAACGAGTCCTATTACTTCGTGCGCAACATGTTCGTGGTCTCGATGTGCCTGGCGCTGATCGGCTACATCGGCTACCCGACGGCGCCGCCGCGGATGTTCCCCGAGCACGGCTTCATCGACACGATCACCGACTTCTCCAACGTCAACCACGACTCGACGCTGGCAAAGGTCTTCATCAACCCCTACGCCGCTGTGCCGAGCATGCACTGCGCCTTCGCGATGATGATCGGCGCCACCGGGGTGATGGTCTGCCGCCACTGGTGGTCGAAAGCCCTCTGGGCCTTCTGGCCGATCCTGATCACCTGGGTCGTGATCGTCACCGCCAACCACTACTGGGTCGACGCCGCGCTCGGCTGGATCGTCGCCCTCAGCGCCTTCGCGATCGCCCAGGGCGCGCTCGCCCGCGCCCGCCCGCATGCCTGGGCCTGGCGCAGCCCCGCCCCGCGCGAGGCCGAGGCGTAATAGCCTCACCCCCTGATGGGACCTTCGGCGCCGCCCCGGCGCAGTAGTCGCGCTGGCGCCCGCAACGGGCAAGAGCTGCGTGCGTATGCGCGCGATCGGCTGATCGAGTCGCGGCTGACCCCGAACGCGATCTCGATGGTCGGCCTGCTCGGCAACCTGATCGCCGCCGTGCTCGTCACCCAGCGCCTCTTCTTCCTCGCCGGCGTCGCTTTCGTCCTCGGCTCGGTCATGGACACGCTCGACGGGCGCTACTCGCGGATGTCGGGCAAGGGGTCGCTCTTCGGCGCCTTCCTCGACTCGACCCTGGACCGGATCGAGGAGGGGATCGTCCTCGCCGCCGTCGCCGGCTACTTCGCCGCCGAAGGGCGCGACTTCGCCGCGGCGATGTGCGTGGTCGCCGTGCTCGGCTCGCTGATGGTCTCCTACACCCGTGCCCGGGCCGAGGCGCTCGGGGTCGAATGCAAGGTCGGAATTGCGACGCGACCGGTCCGCGTGGTGATACTTTCGATCGGCCTGATCTTCGCCAAGGGTGCTGGCATCGGCGATTTCGAACTGCTGGCACCGGCGGTCTACGCGATCGCCGCCTTGACGATATTCACCACCTTCCAGCGGGTATGGCATGTGAGAAACGAGCTTTCCGGCGAGGTCCCCGGCGTCAAGAACGGCGACGGTGGCGACGCTGGGGACGTGTAACCAGCGAAGCCGCCCGGTGTCTTCAGCCACCCAGCGCAATCCAGGAGGACTTCCGAATCAATGAGTGAGAGCAACGGAGCCAACGGCCACAGCAACGGCGCCGGCCGCACGGACGAGAAAGTCCGCGTCGCGATCGTCGGTGTCGGCAACTGCGCCAACAGCTTCATCCAGGGCATCCAGTACTACAAGGACGCCGACCCGGCCGACGAAGTGCCGGGCCTGATGCACGTCGATCTTGGCGGCTACCACGTCCGTGACGTCGAATTCGTCGCCGCCTTCGACATCGACTCCGAGAAGGTCGGCAAAGACCTCTCCGAGGCGATCTGGTCGGGGCAGAACGACACGATCAAGTTCGCCGACGTGCCGAACCTCGGGGTCAAGGTCGAGCGCGGGATGACCCTCGACGGCCTCGGCAAGTACCTGAAAGAGAAGATCACCAAAGCCCCGGGCGAAACCGCCGACGTGGTCGGGATCCTCAAAGAGACCAAAGCCGACGTCCTTGTCTGTTACCTGCCTGTCGGCTCCGAGGACGCGACCAAGTGGTACGTCGAGCAGGCGCTGAAGGCGGGCGTCGGCTTCGTCAACTGCCTGCCGGTCTTCATCGCCCGCGAGGACTACTGGGACAAGCGCTTCGAGGAGGCCGGGCTGCCGATCATCGGCGACGACATCAAGAGCCAGGTCGGGGCGACGATCGTCCACCGCTCGCTGGCGCGCCTGTTCCACGACCGCGGCGTGCGGCTGGAGCGGACCAGCCAGCTCAACGTCGGCGGCAACATGGACTTCTACAACATGCTCGAGCGCGAGCGGCTGGACTCGAAGAAGATCTCGAAGACCAATGCCGTCACCTCGATCATGGGGCACGAGCTGCCGCCCGAGAACGTCCACGTCGGCCCCTCCGACTACGTGCCGTGGCTGACCGACCGCAAGTGGGCGCACATCCGGCTCGAGGGCAAAGCCTTCGGCGACGTGCCGCTGACCGCCGAGCTGAAGCTCGAGGTCTGGGACTCGCCGAACTCCGCCGGCGTCGTCATCGACGCGGTGCGGCTGATCAAGCTGGCGCTCAACAACGGCATCGCCGGCCAGCTCGACGGGCCCTCCAGCTACCTGATGAAGAGCCCGCACTCGCAGCGTCCCGACGACGAGGCTCGCGAACAGACGGAGCAGTTCATCCTCGAGAACGCCCGCGACAAGGGCAGCCTTCCGGGTGCTCCGGCGGAGACGCCGAGCACGACGCAGGCTTAGTTAGCCCGCTAGGACCGCAGACTTATAAGAGCCCGCCCTCGGCGGGCTCTTATTCTGCTTTCGTGCCTTCCAAGCTCTCGATCGCCCAGGTCTTCCCGGTCCGCCGGGGCGGGGCAAACGAGGCGGCGCGTTTCGCCAATGCTGTTTCCGACGAGCTCGAGCGGCGCGGGCACGAGGTGCTGCGGGTCAAGACCGGGGACCCGGTCAAACGCTTACTGAAAGGACGCGATCTGGACGTCGTCCACGTCCACGACCCGTTCGCGCCGAGCGCCGCCTCGGCGGCCCTTCGCCACTCCTTCTCGCTCAACGTCGCAACCTTCCACGAGCCGCGGGAGCGGGTGCTCGCGACCCAGGTGGCACGGCCGCTGGTCGAGGTCTTCTTCGGCCGGATCGACGCGCGGACGGTCACCCGGCCGCAGACCGCCGAGCTGCTGGAGCGCTACTTCCCGGCGAGCTATGAGGTGCTGGGGGAGGGCACGGCCGGGGGCGAGGAGGACTGGTCCGCGACCGCCGACGAACTGGAAGCGATCTACCGGCGCCTGCTGTCGCGGCGGCATCCCGAGGGCGGGGATCCGGAGATTCGCGAGCGGATCTCGCAGCGGCCGCTGATCGAGGTCGACCTGCACATGCACACCGACCACTCCGGCGACTGCGCGACGCCGGTCGACACCCTCATCCACACCGCCCGCGACCGGGGGTTGGGGGCGATCGCGATCACCGACCACAACGAGGTCTCCGGCGCCCTGGAGGCGCGCAAGCTGGCCGAAGAGCTGGGTGACATCAAGGTGATAGTCGCCGAGGAGGTGAAGACCGCCGAGCAGGGCGAGGTGATCGGCCTCTTCCTCGAGGAGAAGATCCCGAAGGGGCTGACGATGGCGGAGACGATCGCCGAGATCCGCCGCCAGGGCGGGCTCGTCTACGTGCCGCACCCTTTCGATCGCTTCCACTCGGTTCCCGACTACGAGCACCTGCTCGACATCGTCGAGGAGATCGACATCCTCGAGGTCTTCAACCCGCGGGTGGCGCTGACCTCGTTCAACGAAGAGGCGGTGCGGTTCGCGGCCAAGTACCGGATCGTCTCCGGCGCCGGCTCCGACAGCCACGTTGCCCAGGGGCTCGGCAGCGTGCGGCAGCGGATCCACGACTTCGACGGGCCGGCCGAGTTCCTCGAGGCGATGCGGGACGCCGACATCACCCGCAAGCACAAGAACCTGGTCTACGTGCAAACGCTGAAGTTCCTGCAGACGACCGGCCGGCCGAAGGCGCCGAAACGGCGAGTGCCGGATGCCAAGCCGGTGCGGGGCGGGCTGCCGCGCCAGGGTCGCAAAGCTCGCCGGACGAGCAAGTCCTGATGCAGGGGGGTCGCCGCGAAGGAGCCGCGCCCGCCTCGTCAAAGAGTGCGCAGATGCGCAGCATCGACGACGAGATCCGAGAGAAGTACCTGGAACGGGCGATCCGCGAGCTCAACCAGATGAACCGCGAGGTTCAGGACTGCCAGCACTGCCCGCGCGGCAAGCTGATGCCGGTGCTCGGCTCCGGTCACCCGCAGGCCGACGTCTTCATGCTCAAGCAGGCGCCGCTGGCCTCGGAGATCGAGGAGGGGGTCGCCTTCTACGGTCGCTCCGGCAATGCGCTGATGAAAAGCTTCAAACGGCTCGGCATCGACCCCCTCGTCGTCTACGGCACCCTCTGCGCCAAATGCCCGATCCCCGAGCCCGACCTCGCCGCTGGCGAGTGCATCGGCCGCCTGGTCGAGGAGCTGGCGATCGTGCAGCCGAAGATCGTCGTCGTCATGGGCGAACCCGCCCTCAGCATCCTCAACTCCCTCAGCATCCCCCTCTCCCGCGAGATCGAGCCCCGCGAGGGCGAGATCCAGCCCTTCACCCCCACCATCGACGCCCTCGTCACCCCCGACATCGACGTGTCGCTGGACGAAGAGGGCGCCAAGCAACGCTTCTGGCGCGCCTTCAAGGCGCTCGGCGTCTGGTACGACGACCTGCCGCCGTACTGACAACTTCGGTCAGACACCTTTGTTTATTTGCTTTCTGCTGCTAAGACAGCGGAAGACAAACCGGCGCCTTGCGCCAGGCAAAGGAGGAATCAATGAAGCACCTCAAGATCTTTGGCCTCGCCGCTATCGCGGCTATGGCCCTCATGGCGGTCGCTGCCAGCTCAGCTTCCGCGACTGAGCTCTACAACGGCAGCACTCCACTCAGCGAAGGTTCGATCCTCGACTTCAGCATCCCGTCGGGCAAATCGGCCGTCTTGGTTGATACAAGCGGCAACGCGCTCGATACGTGCACCGGCTCGACAGTCAAGGGCAGACTCACCGGCACAGCGACAGGCGTGATTGAAGAACTGACTTGGACCGGCTGCACCTTCACGACGAAAACGATTAACGCTGGGAAATTGGAAGTCGTTTGGACCAGCGGGACAAACGGCGAAGTCAAGAGCGACGCCCAAATCGAAGTAACAATCAACACCGGCCTCTTCGGCAGCTGCATCTATGGTGTGGCAAGCGGCACCTCCGTGGGTACGCTTACAACCTTCAGCAGCGGCGCGGCCTCGTTCGACGCTAATGCGGTGGCTACCAGGTTCGGCACCAATTTCGCCTGCCCGGCAACCTCCAGATGGACGGGTACGTACACCAGCACAGAACCGGGCAACCTGCGGGTTGAGTCGAGCTGAGGCTTACCCGGGCCCTACTCAAGCGATCGGTATGACATGTGGCCGCCCAAGGGCGGCCACAACGCTTTGGAAGGAGAACACATGAAGCACCTCAAAATCCTCGGCCTCGCTGCCGTCGCGGCGATGGCTCTGTCGGCATTCGCAGCCAGTCCGGCTTCTGCTGGGGTAAGCATGCTCTACAACGGCACCACCACACTGGGCGCTGGGTCAAAACTAGACTTCAGCGTCCCATCGGGTGGCTCGGTCAACCTGGTCGATACATCGGGTAACTCGCTCGACAAATGCTCAACTTCGACACTGAAAGCGTTCGTTTTGAATAGCGAAGGCCTTCTCGAAATTGAAGAATCTGTCGATATCCCGGGTGGACAGGTGACATATGGACTTACCTGGAGTGGTTGCACGTTTACGACCAAGACTATATACAGCGGGTTTTTGGAAGTCTTGTGGAACTCGGGGACAACCGGAACGGTTAGAACGAACCTGTCGACCGAAGTAACAATAAACACGGGACTCTTCGGTAGTTGCATTTATGTACTTTTCGGTGGAACGCAGGTTGGTACGCTCACAACTGCGAGTAGCGGCGCGGCTACGTTCGACGTCAACGCAGTGGCTACCAGATCAGGCAGCAACGCCGCCTGTCCCGCAACCGCTAAATGGACGGGTACCTACACCAGCACAGAACCGTCCAACCTGCGGGTCGAGAAAGAATAGAGCGTTTGGAGCTATCAGGTGAGCGTGCTGCGGCGCCATAGCTCCGCAGTAGAAAAGGAGGAACCATGAAGCACATCAAAACGCTCGGTCTTACGGTTGCGTCGACTGTGGCTCTGATGGCGTTTGCGGTCAGTCCAGCCTCAGGGACCGCTCTCTACAACGGCAGTACCCATTTGGGCACCGGGTCCGTCATCGATTTCAGCATTCCGGCCGGGGGCTCGGCTGTCCTGAAAGACACAAGCGGCAACGAACTCGAGAAATGCTCGACCTCGACAGTCAAAGGGGAAGTGACCAATGCTGGCGGGGCGACCGCTACAGTGAGAGTGAACGTCGTGGACTGGAGCTTTTCAATCTGCAGCTTCCAGTTCTCGACGATTCTCAAGGGTGCCTTTGAAGTGCATCAGATTGGCGCTGGCACAGAAGGAACAGTTACAGCTCTCGCTGAAATCGGCTTTACAATCAACACGGTCCTCTTTGGCACGTGCTCGTATGTCTTCAAACCGGGAGTGGATCTAGGCGTATTGAAAACCGCGAGCAGCGGCGCCGCCACGTTCAACATGAACGCTGTGGCGACCAAGAGCAGCGGTGGCATCGCCTGCCCGGAAACCGGTAAATGGGCGGCAACCTATACCGGCACAGACCCGACGAACCTGCGGGTTGAGTCGAGTTGATCCAACGCCTTACGCATTAAGGGAAGCTGCCTCGGCGAGGACGGTCATCGAACTAACCTCGCCGAGGTTAGCCACGACAGAAACAAACTGGCGTGTTGCCAGGCAAAGGAGATCATATGAAGACCCCCAAAGTTCTCAGCATCGCCGCCGTCGCGGCTATGGCTCTGCTGGCCTTTACCGCCAGTTCGGCTTCCGCGACCGCCCTTTACAACGGCACCACCAAACTGAGCCTCAATTCGACCAGCGATTTCAGCGTCCCGTCAGGAGGATCAACCTTATTTGTTGACACAAGTGGAAACACGCTTGACAAATGCACGAGCTCGACATTAAGAACCATCCTTCTAAATGCGGATGGCGCTGTCGACACCCTCGCGATAGAAGAATTTACCTGGGGAAACTGCACGTTCGCGACGAAAACTCTTGATACGGGGTTTTTGGAAGTTCTGTGGAGCTCTGGAACAACTGGTACGGTGCGGGTAAGCCTGGCTATCAAAGTAACAATCAACACCGTGCTTTTCGGAAGTTGCGTCTATGAATTCACCAGTGGAAAACAGCTTGGGACTCTCACAACCTCCAGCAGCGGCGCGGCTACCTTTGATGCGAATGCAGTGGCTATAAGGTCCGGAACCAATTCGGCCTGTCCGACGACCAGCAAATGGACGGGTAGCTACACGCAGACACTGCCGAACTCGCCGGTCACCAACCTGCGGGTCGAGTCGAGCTGAGTCAGCGCTTCAGGTGTTAGGGGCGGCGGCCTCGGCGAGGGTGGTCATGGGATCGACCTTCGCCGAGGCTAGGCCGCGGACGACGATGGTGTCGAGGGGGCCTTCGTAGGCGCTGAGGGCGGCTTGGGCGGCGGTGGAGTTGGGGGCGGCGACGCCTACGGTGCCCTCGGGTTCGGCTAGACGGTCGAAGTGGTCGCGGTAACCCTTGTGGAGGTCGCGGTAGAAGGACTCCTCCTTGGCCAGGCGGTCGGTGGCGTCGGGGCCGACGGCGGTGCGGACGTAGCCGAAGACTGGGGGGGTGTCGCGGTTGGATGACTGCGCGCCGGTTTCGACTTTCTCTCTTGCACCAGCGGCGAAGTCGGGGGTCATCCAGTTGAAGAAGACGCCGTCGTAGGAGCTGCCCGCCAGTTCACACATCTTCGGGCCCATCGCGGCTAGTACGAGTTTCACGTCGGGCAGTAGCTCGCGCAGTTCCGGCAGCGCCTCACGCATCTTCGTCAGCGGCTTCTTGGTGAAGCCGGCGCCCACGCCGAGCCAGAGCTTCGAGGTGTCGATGCCGAACTCCTCGACGTCGGCGGCGATCTGCTCGGGCGGGGTGCGGTCTAGGGCGATCACGGCGACGCCGAGGCCAACGCCGGGCGCTGCGGCGGCGAACTCGGCCAGCGTTGCCAGGCCTTTTGCGCCCGGGTGGTCGTTCGACCACATCGACTCGTACCCCAGCTCGGCGCAGCGTGCCGCCAGCGGGCGCGCCACCTCCGGGTCCAGTCCTGCCGCTACTCCGAAAGCGCGGCTCATACCTTCTCGAAAAGCGCGACGCACTCGATGTGCGGGGTCTGAGGGAACATGTCGACCGGCCTCACGCGCCGCAGCCTATAGCCGGCCTCTCCTAGCTGGACGGCGTTGGGGGCGAGCGTGGTCGGGTTGCAGGAGACGTAGACGATCCTCTTCGCCTCGCACTCGATCACGCGGCGGACGATCTTCTGCGAGAGGCCCGCTCGCGGCGGGTCGACGACGACGACGTCGGGCTTGCCGGCCTTCTCGACCAGCGGTCGCACGCCGGTGCGCGCGTTCGCTGCCATGAAGTGGGCGTTCTCGATCCCGTTGGCGCGGGCGTTGCGCTCGGCGTCGACGATCGCCTCGGGGACGATCTCTAGGCCCCAGACCTCGCCCGCCCCGCGCGCCATCGTCAGCCCGATCGTGCCGATGCCGCAGAAGAGGTCGAAGACCCGCTCGCTGCCGCTGAGCCCGGCGAACTCGCCCGCCACCGCGTAGAGGCGCTCGGCCATCTCGGTGTTGGTCTGGAAGAAGGCGCCGTGGGACATCTCCAGCTCGAGGCCGCAGAGCTCCTCGCGTAGGCGCTCCTCGCCGAGCACGCCGGTCGGCCCGTCAGTGTTGCCGGCGTCGTCCTCGACCATCGTGTGGAGGTCGACCGGTGGTCGCGGGAACCGCGCCTCGGTCGTCACCAGCCGCGTTTGCACCTGCCCGGTGCGCCGCCCCTCGCGCACCGCGAGGTTGCGCAGAACGCCGCGGCGGGTGCGCCCGTCCCAGGCCGGCACCGTTTCAGCCCGCGCCCACTCGCGCACCGCGTTGCGTGCCTCGTTCCCCTGCTCGGAGGCGAGGTGGCAGTCGTCGACGTCGACGATCAGGTCCCAGCGTCCGCGGGCGTGGAACCCCAGCGTCAGCTCGTCGCCCTCTTCGCCGAAGGAATACTCGAGCTTGTTGCGGTAGCGCCACTGCTCCACCGCCGGCACGATCTCTTCCAGCTCGAATCCCTCGAGGCCGCCGATCCGGCCCAGCGCTTCGGCCACCTGCTCCTGCTTGTAGTGGAGCTGTTGCTCGTAGGGGAGACCCTGCCAGGGCGCGCCGGGGCAGGGCTCACCGCCGTGGGAGCAGCGGTCGGGCAGGCGGTCGGGGGAGGCGCGCAGCAGCTCGACCGTCCGCGCCTCGGCGAAGCGCTTCTTGCCTTTCGTCACCTCGGCCCGGACGCGGTCGCCGGGCAGCGCCCCGGCGACGAAGACGACGAAGCCGTCGGCCCGAGCGACCCCCCGCCCGCCGAAGGCGAGGGAGTCGATCTCGAGCTCGATCTGCTCTCCGCGGCGCGGAGCACGGGCCGCCCCCTTTATGCCGGCGGCCCCCTCCACCTACGGCAGCGCTTTGCGCGCCTGTTTCGCCAGGCGTTCTAGTTCTTTGATTAGAGCGTCGCGCTGTTTTTTGCCTTTTTTGACCAGCTCGCCGAGCAGTTTCTCGGCATCGCTGCGGGTCATGCGGCCGCGTTTGACGGCGTCGTCGACGACGTCCTGGATGCGGTCGCGGCTCAGGGTCACGCTCTGCTCAAGGCTTTCGCGGAACTGGGCGACGCTCTTGTCGAGCCCGCTCGTCGCTTTGCTGGAGGCTTTGCCTTTAGCTTTTTTGGCGGAGGTTTTCGCGCGTTTTTTCGAAGTCGCTTTTTTCGAAGTTTTTGCTGCTTTTTTAGGCGCTGCTTTTTTGGCTTTCGATTTCGCCGATTTTTTGACTTTCGACGCTTTCGATTTTGCGGCTCTGTTTTTGGTGCTGGTTTTGGCTTTCGATTTGCCGGCCGCTTTTTTGTCCGCCATCTAGGTGTGCCTCCGTAGTTGTTGACCCGCGGGTGGGTCCCGACTATCTCAGTTCCGCAGGAGGCGTGGCTCGGCGGCAGCGAAAGTTGCCTGCACCGGGGCATGGTCGGAGAGCCGCAGCGCCCGTCCCTCGACGGGCAGCTCACGTTTTTCCGCTGGCCACTTCGTCGGCGGGTCGACCAGCTCGAGCCCGCGGCACATGACGTGGTCGATCGCGTCGGGGGCGGTCGTCGGCGCGAGCCCGAACTCGTCGTGCAGGCGCTCGAAGACGCGCGGCTGCTCGCCGGGGCGGAGGTTGAGATCGCCGCCGAAGACGAGCGGGCGCTCTCCGGCCCACTCGTTCGCAGCACGCGCCGCTCGCAGCACGTCCTCTTCCGCCAGCTGCGGCCGGTCGTTGGTCGCATGCAGGTTGGCGATGCAGACGCCGGAGGCGGTCGCGACGAAGGCCATCGAGCGCCGCTCGGGCTCGCCTTCGTGGATCGCGATCTCGCGCCGCTCCGCAATTCCGCCGAGCTTGCCCGGCACCCGCACCAGGGTCAAGTTCGAGCCGCCCTCGCCGGAGGCCATCAGGTCCGGGTTCTGCCGGGCCAGCAGTCCCCGCACCGCCCCGAGCGAGTTGCGCGAGGTCAGCGCCCGGTGCCACTCCGCCCCGCAGGCCCGCGCCAGCGGCTCGGCGAAGCGCGGCGGGCACTCCTGCAGCAGCGCCACGTCCCACGGCGCGCCCGCCAGCAGTTGCGAGAACTCGGCGGTGAGGTCGCGGTTGACCTGGACGTGGGTCTCGTTGCGCTCGTCGAAGCGCAGCAGCCGCGAGCGCCAGGTCCGCAGCGCCGGGTCGGGCGGGTGGTCGCGGCCGTGAAAGAGGTTCCAGGCAAGTGCCGTGAACTCCATTGCGCCGTAGTATCCGGCAGCTTGTTGATCGCGAAGCGAAGCGGAGCGCACCCTTGATGAATTTCCTCACCGGCGAAGAGCTCGGCGCTTTCGAGCTCGGCAAGCTGCTCGACCGGGCGGCCGAGCTGAAAGCGGGGCGCCGCGACGGCGTCGGCCGCGACTCGCTCGCCGGCCGCAGCGTCGCCCTCTTCTTCGAACGGCCCTCGACCCGGACGCGGATCTCCTTTGACGTCGGCGTCGCCGAGCTCGGCGCCCACGGGGTCCCCCTGCGCGGTGACGAACTGCAGCTGACCCGCGGCGAGTCGGTCGGCGACACCGCCCGGGTGCTCTCGCGCTACGTCGACGCGATCGTGATCCGCTCCGGCTCCCACGAGATCGTCGAAGGGCTGGCCAAGGCCGCCGACGTACCGGTGGTCAACGGCCTCACGCCGCTGCACCACCCCTGCCAGGCGCTCGCCGACCTGCTGACGATGCGCGAGCGCTTCGGTGACCTGCAGGGCCTCCGTCTCGCCTACGTCGGCGACGGCAACAACGTCGCCCGCTCGCTCGTGATCCTCGGCGAGCTGGCCGGCGTCGAAGTTGTGGTCGCGGCGCCGGCGGGCTACCAGCTCGAGGAGGGGCACGGGGCGAAGCTGACCGACGACCCGCGCGCCGCCGCGGCCGACGCCGACGCCCTCTACACCGACGTCTGGATCAGCATGGGCGACGAGGAGGAAGCGCAGCGCCGACTCGCCGACCTCGGTCCCTACCAGCTCGACGCCGACCTGCTCGCCGCTGCTAAGGACCGGGCGATCGTCCTCCATTGCCTGCCCGCCCACCCGGGCCAGGAGATCACCGCCGAGGTCCTCTACGGCGAGCACTCCGCCGTCTGGGACCAGGCCGAGAACCGTTTGCACGCGCAGAAGGCGCTGCTGGAGATGCTGCTCAACGACTGATCTTGAGCGTCCTCCTCTACGACAACCCGGTCTCCGGCAACTGCTACAAGGTCCGCCTCATCCTCACCCTGCTCGGGATCGAGTTCGAGCGCCACGAAATGTCGGTGGTCGACTATGCCGAGCGGGTGGAGACTCTCGGCGGCCTCAGCCCGACCCTGAACCTGCCGACGGTGGTGCTCGAGGACGGCCGGCCGCTGGCCGAGTCGAACGCGATCCTCTGGTACTTCGCTGACGGCTCGCAATATCTCCCCGACGACGCCTACGGGCGCGCGCAGGTGCTGCAGTGGATGTTCTTCGAGCAGTACAAGCACGAGCCGGGGATCGCGGTACCCCGCTTCTGGGACACGATCGCCACCGATGACCTCACTCCTCCCGGCGACCTCGAGGCCCGGCGCGCCTCCGGACGCGAGGCGCTGAAGGTGATGGAGCGGCACTTGCGCGACCGCGAGTACGTCGTTGGCGAACGGTTCACGATCGCCGACATCGCTCTCTACGCCTATACCCACGTGGCGCCGGAGGGCGGCTTCGACCTCGAGCCCTTGCCGGCGGTGCGCGCCTGGCTCGACCGAGTCGCCGCCCAGCCCGGGCTGATCGCGATCACGGACTGAGAGGATTGCGGCGATGTATCCCGAGATCCACATCGGCCCGGTGACGCTGCAGACCTTCGGCCTGATGTTCGCCCTCGCCTTCCTCGCCGCCGGGGCGCTGATCTGGAAGCGGCTGGGGGAGATCGGCAAGCCGGTCGACTGGGCGTACGAGATGGGCTTCGCGGCGCTGGTCGGCGGCGTGGTCGGCTCGCGCGTCTACTTCCTCGTCCAGAACTACGACCAGGTCAAGGACGACCTGCTCGGCAACCTCTTCTCCGGCTCGGGGCTGGTCTGGTACGGCGGCGCGATCGGCGGCGCCCTCGCCGTCTTCCTCTGGGCCTGGTACCGCGGCTTCCTCGGCCTAGCGCTGCTCGACCTGGCGGCGCCGGCGCTGGCGCTCGGCTACGCGATCGGCCGCTGCGGCTGCCAGCTCTCCGGCGACGGCGACTACGGCAAGACTTGGAACGGGCCCTGGGCGATGGCCTACCCGGACGGGACGGTGCCGACTGACAAGACCGTCCACCCGACCCCGGTCTACGAGACGCTGGCGATGGGGCTCGGCGCCTGGATCCTCTGGCAGCTGCGCGACCGGGTGCGGGCGGGGGTGCTGTTCGCGCTCTACCTCGTCTACGCGGGGGCCGAGCGCTTCCTGATCGAGTTCCTGCGCCGCAACAGCGACGCCGCGCTGGGGCTGACCGGCGCCCAGCTCGAGAGCCTGGGGATGATGGTGGCCGGAGCGGTCTGGATCGCTATCGTCATCCGTCGCCACGGAGGCATCTGGCGTCACGCGGCGAACGAGGCAGTCGGCGCTACTGCGTAAGTTCCTTTTAATCGGCCCTAAGACCCGCCCATCGGTGCTATCTTGCGCAAAATCTTTGGAGCGGTTATATGGGGGAGGATGCGGGATTCATGGCGGCAATTGACGTAAAGAGCGAGGGGCCTTCGGCTCGTACCGTGGGCGCAATTTTGGACGACGCGGCCGAGCGGATCGCCGCCGCCGGCGTCGAGGACGCGCGCACCGAGGCCGAAATCCTGGTTGCCGACGCGCTTGGCGTCGGGCCCAGCGAGCTCTCGGTCGAGAGCGCCGGCGAGGTCGGTGACGAGGCCGCCGAGAAGATCGAGCGCAACGTCCAGCGCCGGGTCGAGCGCGAGCCGATGGCCTACATCCTCGGCCGCGCCCCCTTCCGCAGCCTCGAGATTTACGTCGACGAGCGCGTGCTCTGGCCGCGCCGGGAGACCGAGCTCCTGGTCGAGGTCGGAACGACGCTGCCCGAGGGCGCCCGCGTCCACGAGGTCGGCACCGGTTCCGGCGCGATCGCGCTGGCGCTGCTCTCGGAGCGGCCCGACCTGCGGATCACCGCCTCGGACCTCTCGCCGGAAGCGGTCGAAGCCGCCCGCGAGAACGCCGAGCGGCTCGGGCTCGACCTCGACGTCAGCGTCGGCATCGGGCTGCCGGACGACCTCGAGGACGTCGACCTGGTGATCGCCAACCTTCCCTACGTGACCGACGAGACCATCTTCGAGCGCTCGCCGGAGATCCAGAAAGAGCCGCGGGTTGCGGTGACCGGCGACTGCGGCGAGGACGGGCTCGGAGTGATTCGCGGCCTGATCGCCGAAACGCCGTCGGGCTGGAAGCTGGCGATGGAGCACGACACCCATCACGGTCCGGCAATGCGCGAGCTGCTGCGCGACGCGACTACCCTTCAGGACTATGAAGGGGATGACCGGGTCACCGTCGGCTTCGCGCCCTGAGCACGGCGGAGCCGATGAGCGATAGCCCGGCCGCCGAGGAGGCGGTCAAGGCTGGCGATCGATCGGTCGCGGTCTCGACCGAGGAGCAGCGCCGGGCCAAGGTCGAGCGGCTGCGCGAGGCGGGCGTCGATCCCTACCCGCACTCCTTCCGCGACCGCACGCACGTCGAGGAGATCGAAGGCGAGCACGACCCGGCCGAGCTGGGGGAGGGCGAGCACGAGCAGTTCAGCTACCGGGTGATGGGCCGCGTCACCGGCAAGCGCGGCCACGGCAAGACCGCCTTCCTCGACGTCCGCGACGTCACCGGCACGATCCAGGCCTACGCGCGCAAGGACGTGCTGGGCGAGGAGGCGTTTGAGCGGGTCGAGGAACTCGACATCGGCGACCTGGTCGGCGTGGTCGGGCCGCTGCACGTGACCAAACGCGGGCAGCTGGCGATTGGCGTGCGCGAGTGCTTCCTGCTGGCGAAGGCGCTGAAAGACCCGCCCGACCTCTTCCACGGCATCTCCGACCCAGACACGCGCTACCGCCAGCGCGAACTCGACCTGATGGCGAACGCCGACTCGCGCGAGATCTTCAAGAAGCGCTCGCAGCTGACGCTGGGAATTCGCAACTACATGAACGCGCGGGGTTGGATCGAGCTGGAAACGCCGGTCCTGCAGCGGCTGACCGGCGGCGCGGCGGCGCGGCCGTTCGTCACCCACCACAACGCGCTCGACCGCGAGCTGTTCCTGCGCACGGCGACCGAGCTGTACCTGAAGCGGGCGATCGTCGGCGGGTTCGAGGACGTCTACGAGTTCGGCAAGTTCTTCCGCAACGAGGGGATGTCACCCCAGCACAACCCCGAGTTCACGATGCTGGAGATGTTCGTCGGTGGCGCCGACTACAACGGCGTCATGGAGTTCATCGAGGGGCTGGTGTCGAGCGTCGTCGCGGAGGTGATGGGGACGACGAAGGTCGAGCGCGACGGGGTGGAGATCGACTTCGCCGCGCCCTGGCCGCGGGTGCGCCTGCGGGACGAGCTGCTGCGCGAGATCGGGCTCGACATCTACGAGGCGAGCCGGGACGAACTGGCCGAGGCGGCGGGGGGCGCCGTCGACGAGAACGACGACTGGGCCGGGGTGGTGGACACGCTGCAGGGCAAGTTCGTCGAGCCGAAGCTGATCCAGCCCACCTACATCATCGATTTGCCAATCGACATCTGGCCACTGGTCAAGGTGCACCCAGAGAGCCCGCGCATCTGCGAGGCCTTCGACGGGATCGTCGCGGGAATGGAGATAGTCGGTGGGGGGACCGACCTGAATGACCCGGTCGAGCAGCGCGTCCGCTTCATCAAACAGCGCGAGCGGCAGGAGAAAGGCGCAGAGCCCGACCCGCATCCCAACGACGAAGAGTTCGTACGTGCTCTCGAATATGGGATGCCGCCGGCGAGCGGTTGCGGGTTAGGGATCGACCGCCTGCTGATGATCATGACCGGGGCGAAAACCCTGCGCGACGTGATCATCTACCCGGCGATGCGCGAGGTTCCGGGCGAGAGCTAAGCGTTTATTGGCTTAGATACTCAACCTTTTTTGACTAAATACTCCTGGGGTGCTACTCCTCTCTGGATCAAAAAACCGGCGTGGAATGCGCCGAAAGGGAGGAATGAGAAATGAAGTACGTCAAGATGCTCGGCCTCGCCGTTGTGGCGGCGATGGCCTTGATGGCGTTCGTCGGAGCCAGCTCGGCCTCGGCGACCGTCCTCTGTAAAACCAATACGAATCCCTGCAGCTCCAAATGGACCGCTGGGACGAATCTCGAATTCACCCTGAAGAACGGAACCTCTGCTACCTGGAAAGGCACATCAGGGGAAACGCTGAAGACATGCTCGGGGGCGAAGCTCAGGGGTGAAATCACCAGCGCCGGCAGTGCGTCTGAAACAGTGAAACTCAAAGTCCTCGAGAACTCGTGGACGAGCTGCACGAACGCGACTACGACGATCAAAACCGGTGAACTCGAAATCCACAGCATCACCGGTTCCACGAACGGGACAATCACATACAAGGGCGCCGAATTCACAACAAACGATCCGATCTTCGGCGACTGCAGCTACGGGACCGGCGCCTCCGGGATCGATCTCGGCACCCTTACAGCCAGCGGTACCGGCGACACGGTCATCGATGTCAGTGCGTTCCTTTCACCGGTGGGTGGTTTCTGCTGCCCGGAGGTCGTCTGGCAGGAGGAATTCACAATCACATCGCCCAAAGAAACGCCGCTCTTCGTCGAGCCGAGCTAGACGGAGCGTAGTAGGCCACCGTCGATCGGGATCACCGTGCCGGTGATGTAGGCGGCGCGCTCGGAGCAGAGGAAGGCGACGAGGTCGCCGTACTCCTCGACGGTGCCGAGGCGGCCGGCGGGAACTTCCTCCCGCGCGGCCGCCTCAACCTGCTCCATCGAGCCGCCGAGCTCGGCCATGCGGTCGGTGGCGAAGCGGCCGGTGGCGACGGTGTTGACGGTGATCCCGTCGCCGGCGACCTCGCGGGCGAGAGTCTTGAAGAACCCGACTGCCGCCATCCGGTGGGAGTTGGAGAGGTTGAGGGCGGGGTTGACCTCGATCGTCGTGGTGGAGCCGACGTTGACAATCCGTCCCCAGCCGCGGCTGCGCATCCCGGGGACGGCGGCGCCGGCGAGGATCCGCGGCGCCAGGACCAGGGAGGCGTAAGCCTGCTCCCATTCTTCGAAGCCATGGTCGAGGGCGCCGCCGGGGGGCGGGCCGCCGGTATTCGTAATGAGGATGTCGACCGAGCCCAGCGCCTCGGCGACCTCGAGTGGGAGCCGGGCGAGGCGCTCCAAGTCGGTGGCGTCGGCGACGAAGGGAGTGGCCGCCTCCCCGATCTCAGCTGCCGCCTCGTCGATGCGCTCTTTCGAGCGGCTGGCAATGGCGACCCGCGCCCCTTCCCGCGCCAAGACCTCAGCGATCCCACGCCCGATTCCCCTGCTCGCGCCCATCACAAGCGCCACGCGCCCCTCAAGTCCAAGCTCCATGCTCAGAGCCTAGCCCCAGCCACGATGCTCAAACCCCGCTGCGCGGGTAACCTTCCCAGTCGAGCGCCCGTAGCTCAGTGGTCAACGGGTCCTTTCGGGGGCCCAAAGAGCGTCGGTCTTTCAAGCCGAAGGTCGCGGGTTCGACTCCCGTCGGGCGCATCGGAAAGCCACTTGCAGAGGCAAAAACTGGCTTTCTGCTCCGGACAAAACCTTCGGTGTTGAAACCGAGATAACAGAAGGATTTATGCCTAGAGGTGGCCGTACTCAGGGCGCTCCTTCCCTTCGCGGTGACCTTTGGCCGCACACTTCTTTTGATGGGCAGCTGGCTTCTGCGGGTGTGTCCCGACGAAGGCCCTTGTGAGGCGGGAAATTCCTCCCGGCGATGCACGTGCCTAGTGGAACGTTGGGGCCCAAGTTCGAGCCAACGGCCTCGGGCCTCTGCTAAGAGAAGCGTCGGCGAATGGCACGGCGCAGATAGGTGAGCCGCGAGCGGCGCAGCGGTGCGAGCGCAGGGGGCCTCTGCTCGCCGCCTGGACCCGGTACGGCGGGAGCGCCGTCGCCTGGAGGCGTGGCGCCGACCTTAGTGACGTCGGCGACCCAGGCGATCGCTTCTCCGGGCTTTGAGCGCAGACCGGCGATGATGATCTCTCCGTAGGAACGTTTCTCTCCCTTCGGGACAAATTCCCCCGCCTCGCGCCAAAACAGCCATCGAAGGCCGAAGCGCAGGGAGGCCGAGGCCGAGTGCCAGGTCTGCTGGCGGGCGAGGTGCAGGACGACGCTGAAGGCGAAGGTGGGCAGGCTGATCGCGACCAAGCCCGCGAGCGAGCCGATCGGGTGATCCTCTATCCGTCCCAGGTGGGAGAGCCCGAGGCAGATCACCGCAAGCCACCCGAGCCGGATCGCCAGGCGGGTGGCGCCGAGGCCGTGGTAGACATCGGCGAGGTCGCTGTACTCCTTCTTCAGCTCGCCGCTGCCGGGGATTTCTGCGGCGACGTCGACGATCGTTCGCAAGACGTCCCAGTTGTCGTGCCAGCGCTCTGAATAGGCCCTCCCGAGATCGGCATCGGGATTGGCGTCTAGAACCTCCGCTTTCCACTCGTCCCGCAGTTCGGCGAGCCGGATCCAGTGCTGGAACTTGCGCCATGGGTGGCGCAGGACGGAACCGGGGTCGGGCACACGCTGGTGGGCTTTCGAGACATCGAGGTCGACATCGAAGATCGTGCCGAGCGCGCTCACCTGCCGGCTCTGCAGGCGATGCAGGACGTGGTAGCCGCGATCGACGCGCACCAAGCGCCCGCGCCAGGCAAACGGCCAAGGGCGGATCAAGGGGCCGTGGATCGCGTAGTAGATCTGGTAGACGAGAAAGCCGATCGGGATCGTCGCCAGGATCGCCACCAAGGCGCCGACGCTTTCGCGCACCGTCGCGGTGGAGTCGAGGATGGAGGCACCCTGACAAAGCCGGTAGACCTCGTAGCAGACGACCCCCCAGATGATCAGCAGGGAGCCGGGGATGCCGAGTCTGATCAGCTGCTTGCCGGCCATCTCAGCGAAGGGGCGGCGGCGAGTCGTCGCCACGTGCCAGCTGCGCGCGGCAGCGGCAGTCGGGGTCTGGCAGCCCCTGCCCGGATTCGAAGGCATCGCCGAGGAGGCCATCGACGATCCAGCCCGAAGGCAGCTCCTCTCCCTCGCCGGTGAGCAGGCCAAGCAGGGTGCAGGCGCCCATCGCCGAGCCGAGTACGGTGAGGGCGGCGACGCTCGGCACCGGCGCTCCGACCGAGCCCATCAGGTAGCCCTCCCGCTGCAGCGCCCGCCGCTCGGGCGCCGGCAGGTTCTCGGCGCGGATTGCGTCTGGGTCGAGCAGCTCCCGGCACCACAGGCAGGGGCGCTCGGGCGTGAGCAGGCGGACCTCGGCGACGAGACCGGCAAGGGCGCCGCCGGCGCGATTGCCGACTCGCACGCCGAGATCGACTACCGGCAGCAGGTAGGTGCTCGGCAGGTCGTTGAGTACGGCCCGACTCGAGTGGGTATCGGTCGCGCCGAAGACGAGGTCGACGTCCAGCAGGTGGCCAAAAGTGTCCTGCGCGGTCACGTCCCTGACGACGGCGACCACCTCGGTCCCGAGTCCGAGGCCGCGCAGGTGGGCGGCGACCACGTCTGCCTTCGGCGCCGGCGAGGCCCCGACCACATCCGAGCGCCTGGTGCCAAACACGCGGCGCGCGTTTGACTCGGTGTCGAGCACGTCGTCGTCGATCAGGATCAACTTGGCGACACCCATCCGCACCAGCTGCTCGGCCAGCGGCGAGCCGAGGCCACCGGCGCCGACTACTGCGACGCTGAGCGTGCGCAGCCGCTCGTGCGCTGCCCCTAGGGCGTCGCGCTGGCGGGTGTCGAGTGCCTCCTCGCCATCGCTTAGAGCCGGCGGTGGAGAGAGAAAGCGAAGTCCACGCCCCACCGAGACGATGCTGCGGATCGGTTCGAGCCCCTCAGCGCCCACCAGGGCCCCGCCCCAGCCGACCTCGTGAACCACGGCAGCGGCAAAGGGCCCCTCGAGCAGCGGGCAAATCGTGGCTGCGAGATCGCGCAGGGAGCTGACGTCGATCGGGCTTAAGCCGATCGGGTGCCCGGCGTCGGGATGGGAGTGGACGAAGAGAAGACCGCAGCCCGCTGACGCGGCGGCGCTGATCATCGCCGAGAGGTGGCGGGCCGAAGGTCGAAGCTCCCCTCGCCCCTGCCGCTCCCAGGCCCCCGGCGGGCTCGGCAGCATCTCGCAGGCGAGTAGGCGGCGCCCCTCGGCGCCACGCCCCTCGCGCAGGAGGAAGAAGGCGCCCTCCTCATGCGGCGCGCTGGCGGCGAGCCGGCGCTCAAGCAGGACGACATCGGTCTCCTGCAAGGCGAGGTTCAGCGGAGCCGGGGCGTTCATGCTGCCACCTGCGAGCCCGGCTCGATCGCAAAGCGGGCCTCCATCAGCGCGAAGTGGTCTAGCAGCGGGTTTCCGGTCGTCCGCCAGGCGCCCTGCCGGTGCCAGGAGAAGCGCCGCCAGCGGCGGCCGTTGACGTAGGTTTCAACTGAATCGCCCCCTTGGGGGACGGCACCGTCGGCGCGCAGGAGCTCCTCCTCGACCCAGAACATGTCCATCGCCGAGAGCGGGTACTGGTGGTCGGTCATGAACATGACATCGGTGTGGGTGAGGTTGTAGGCGCCAGGGGGCAGCGGCACCTTGTCGAGCAGGACGTAGAGCCGCCCCTCGGTCTCGACGACGCGACCGCCGATGCCGAGGTCAGATGTCAGCTCGTCGAGGTGGCGGGCAATCAGGGCAATCGCGCTCATCGGCTGCCGAAGGTCCGGTTGCCGGGGAGGACGCGGAAGCGTTGGCCCTCGCGCAGCTCGAGGACCGTCTCGCCCTTAATGAGTTCGCCACCCGACGGGTCGCCCTCGCCCTGGAGCTGCAGTAGGTCCCATTCAGAGCCCTCGAAGCCGGCTTCAGCGAGGAACTCGGCCCCGGTCATCTGCTCGCGGCCCAGCTCGACCTTTTTGCGATTTACGAAAACGTGAAGCTTGACGGCGTGGTGAGTGGTCATGCTTTTCCTTCCTGCCATAGTTGGGATACTTGAATCAAGCTGCTCAAGTATGGCACGTGCGCTGGCTGCCTGTCAAGAGAGGCCATCGGGCGATCTAGGCCAGCGCCGTTTTGGCGGGGCTGGCGGAGGCTTGGGCGAGCTTGGGGTCGGGGACCCGGTAGAGGTGGCGGACGCCCCGCTCCGCCTCGGGATCGGGCTGGCGTTCGGCGGCGCCGCGCTCGAGCAGCCTCTTCAGCCGCTGGGTGGCCGTGTCGGGCTGGATCTCCAGCTTCTCGGCAAGCTCGGGGGCAGTGAAGAAGGGCTTCAGGCGCTGGGCCTCCTGCAGGGTGCGGACGAGGTCGGGCCGCTCGGCCCCCAGCAGGTCGAGCTTTCGGCCGTGCACGTAGGGGATCCCCCGCTTGGCGCGGGCGGCTACGTAGGTCAGCGTCTCGGCCAAGTCCTCGTTCAGGTTGGCCGCGAGAACGATGCGCCCGGCGCCGTGGGTGGCGAGGATCAGGGAGCCCACCTCGTTCCAGAGCTCCTGCAGGAAGGGGGGCGTCGCCGCCTCCACCCCGTTGAAGTCGAGGATGATGTCGCCCTGCATACCGGCGACCCGGCGAAAGGAGCCCGCCGCGCGTCTGCCCGCCTCACGCGTTGCGAGGAAGCGGCCCTCGTCGCGCATGTAGATGTGGACGGGGGCGGGGGGCTCAGCTTTGTTGGTCATCGACTCCTCGGTCTCGTCACTGTTCCATGTACTACTTGAATTCCCTCATTCAAGACAATAAACAGAGATACGGCTCCTAGGAAGTGCCAGATCAGGCCGGAAGCTCGATTGCAATGCAAAAGCCCTGCACGTTGGGACCCTCGACACTCGTCCAGTTCTTGCCTTGACAGCGCAGGCGACCGCTGCCCGCGGCGACCGAAACCTCCAGCGGCAGCGAGCGGCGGCGGGCGTGGTCGGCCATCAACGCCAGGGGGGCCTCCTCACCGCCGCTGTCGAGAATGGTCTCCTTGAGCCGCTTCCCGCCGCGGGGATCGGGCGTCGCGTTGGGGTCGATGACGACGAGCTGGACCACATTCGTGTCCTCGAGATAAAGCGAGCAGGCGACCGGGGGCATCTGCTCCGCGCTGGTGTGAGCGAGGGCTTCCTCAACTAACTCGGGCAGGTGCTTTGCCGCAAAGCGGGCGCGCTTGGGGACCCCGATCGCGCGGCCGCGCTCGAAGATCCTCTCCGCCGTCCTTGTCGCCGCCTCGACGCTTCGCAGCGGGCCGGCCTCCAGCAGCACGCACGGCGGCATCTCCTCGGAGGGGTGCTCGGTGTCCTGGGGGTGCACGAGGTGCTGAGAACAGGTCTCCCGCAGGGCGCCATAGATGATTGATCGGGCGCGCTCGTCGCTTGGCAGGCTGAAGGTCACCCGCCGCTGGTGGTGGCGGCCATAGGCCTCGATCATGGCGCTGATCGCCGCCACCCCCCAGGCGTCGATGTCGACTAGCGGCTCACCGAAGATGATTGATCCGCCGTCGGGGCTCTCGGCGCTCGAGATCAGCCGCAGCGCATCTTCGCCTCGCAGCTGGGGTGGAAGGGTTATTTGAAAGCCCATCTCGATCCTCGCTCCCGTGCAGGGTCGACGGTGAACCGTGTTCGCCTCCCCTGTCTCGGAAAAGTGGGCTTCCGATCAAAGGCAACACGCGCTAGGCCGGGGTTTGCCTAACCAACAACTGAGAGGTGCAGTTTATCTAAGGAAGGGGTATCGGTACGCCGAGTGTTTGTCGATCCGCTCAGCGGAGCACCGGCTATCTCGCCGGCGAGCCGGGCCTGGGGCAGCGGGCGTCGGCGAATCTGACTACGGCGCGATTGGGAGCGACCCGGAACAAGTGATCACATCGGCTTCTCACCGTAACGGGGAGTCATCGAGCCTGGATTACTGCCGAGCCTGCGCTTTAGCTGCATAAATCTCCTCATTAGAGGTGCTCTGCTGAGTTATTCTTCCTGCCCGAATTCTCAGGAGGAGAAGATGACCGGTTCGGAGAGCGGGGGCCGCCTCCTTTCGATTCCACTCGTCGTACACGGCGGCGAGGAGTTTCCAGCAGAGGTCGATCTCGAGCCGTCTGGGCGGCGCTATGTCGGTTTCTACGAGAACCAGTACGGCGAGCAGCTGGTTTTCGTACACGAGGAGGGAAGCGATCCGATCCTCTATCACGGGGACTGCGGGTGGAAACCGATTCCGGCCGAGTGGCCGCAGATCTCGTCTTTGTCCCCTCTCGTATCCCCGTGGGTGACGGGCGATGTAATCCTCAACCAAGGGGAGGTGCTGTGGCTTGCCTCCTGCCTGCATGCGAGTGGGGCACTACGCGACGAGGAGGCTGCGGTATCTGATCCCATAGAACGGTTTGCGCTGGAGATAGTCCAGACGGGTGGCGAGCGTCGGCGCAAACATCTCGACCGCCAATGGTCCCTTCGGGTGGTAGCACTCGAACGTTGGCGGGAGGGGCAGCAGAAGGCGCCACCCGAGGAGGAGGATCACTACGCCGAAGGGGCGATCCTGGTGGCTCTCGGCCTCAACAAGAAGCAACGTCGCCCCCGTCCCGGCGTGTCGAAGGGAACGCGCGATCGGATCGAGCAGGAAGCCGCTGAGGTGGTGCGCGAGGTCCAGTCAGCTGACTCGTCCGCAAAGGAGAAATAGGTGCTCTGGAGTTCTGATCGGCTTGCTCCGGTGCTGAACGCGGTCGGTATGGCTGCGGCCGAGGACAAGCCCCTTGACGTCGACCGGCTAGCTCGGGATCTCGATGAACGACCCGCCCATCTGAAGCATCTCCTTGTCGAACTTGATGAGCGCTTGGGCCTCATCGAGCTGGCGCCCGAGGACGAATCTGACCTTCCGCCGCTACTGACTCGTGCCGGCTCGCAATACCTTTCGAAAAAGGGGGAGGTCCCAGACGAGGTTCTGGAATTCCTACCTGGGGTTGTCGATGATCTTCAAGCCAGACAGGCGCTCCTCATCGGTGGCACGTTGCTGGTCGATGAGTTCCACTACCAAGTCGCGCAAGGCCAAGCGGCTTCGCACGCTGCCGATTTGGTTCCGAGCGCGTTCGCGGGAGCCGTCGATGATGTACTCGCGGTTAACCTCTTCGCTGCCGCGGTGGCCCTGCTTGCCCGCCTTTCCTGTGGGCGGGCGGCTGGATGTCTGGCGGAGGAGATCATGGCTGTCGCCCTGATCGAGCAGGCGACCTTCTGGCTCGATGGCGAGGCCGAGGACGGTGATCTCAGCGAAGAGGACTTGGCGCTGGCGCAAGAGTCGCTCCAGGGGATCTTCGAACTCTTCGAAGACGACGACGTCCTTGATCTCTTCGATATGGAGGAGCCCGCAGATGCAGCTGTGGCGGGGCACTCCCTAATCAATCGCCAGTCTGGGGTCGTCGACCAACGCCTCGAGGCATGGTTTCGACCCTTCGGTGGGGTTCCCGGGACCGGGCATTTAGTTGCGAGGACGAGCGATCGGGGGGAGCTGTGACCCGAATGCTGACCTTGATGAGGGCAATGGAGGGCTGCGTTTGATTGGAAGTGGGAGAAGCGCGGGGGAGGTCTCCGACGGAGACCAGTTCCGGCTCTGCCGGTACTGGCACGACCCAGCGGCCGGGTTTGAGGAGGTTGTAGCGATAGGGCGAAAGGGGCCCCGGGTCAGGGTTGAATTCGTAAGCGGCCCCGAGAAGGGAGAAACGGCGAACGTATTTGCCTCGAGTCTGTGGACGCCTGAGCAGCTTGACTTCGCACAAGAGCGGCGCGGTCGCGACTTGGCTATCGCCGATATCGACCGGGAGAACCCCGTCGACCCGGTTGACTGGTCTGCGGTCGAGATCTGCTGCGGACTCGTATCCGAAGACACGGCTGTGGAGTATCTGGGGACGTTACGCGCCGTCCTCGTTCTCCTCGACCGCCCGGTAGAGGTGTCAGAGCTCCACGAGCTGGCCTATACGGATGGAGCCGGGTATTACGCTGACGTCTCGGCTCCCAAAATCGCCTGGCAGCAGCTGTTTGAAGAGCTTGTGAGGTCCAAGCCTGAGCTGATCGAGCAGCTCTCGGTAGCTGATCTAGAGAAGCGGTATCGGCGGTCAGCCCGAAGGAATGCGGCGGCCGTCGCAGTCCTGCGTCGTTGGGCTGGTCTTGCCCAAGTGGCACCGGCCTTGAAGCCGGGTGCCATGCCGGCTGCGGTTGATGACCGTCGGCGCTCTCAGAAGATCATCAAGAGAATCGCGGCCGAACTGATCGCCGCTGCCGATCGCCCGGCGAAGGAGCTCCGGGATTCCTTCCAGAGCTACCGCAAGGCTCGAGAGGGACTCGACGGAGGAGATCTCTCGACGATGAAGGAGTGGGAGGCCCGGCGGGTTATCTGGGGTTTCGCCGAGCACCTATCCCAGGCTGCTGAAAGATGGGCCGAGCCTCCTATGACTTGGCTCATGCGAGATGTGGCGGTTCGGGGGTTTCGCTGCGATCACATCGTCTGGTCGGGCTACTCCGCTCAACACCCGCGGACCCTTCATCTTTTTCCAGACGGACACCTCTACCCGGAGGAAGAAAGAGCCGCTCGTCAGGAGTGGGGCCCGGTCACTGCTTGCGGAAAGCAGGTTCTCCTCGGTCCGGGCGACAGGTCCTGGTACCGGGCAGAGCGGGGAGAGTGGCTTGAGCACTACGAGGCGCTCCTCCGGCACAAGGCCGATCAAGCCGAGCGCGACGAGCATTCGGGGTTCCCCTATCTTGACCCCAACTTCGAAAGCGCGCGCCGGATCTGCGGGACCTGCTCGACCTACCACGGCCTGTACCTCGAGTGCTTGGAACCTGCGCAGGGGGCTAGCCGTTGGCCGAGCTGGAAATCAGTCGAAATGCGAAAGGTCGTAGAGAGGAGGTTGAGCGACCGCAGCGAGAAGGGCGGCGTGATCAAGAGCCTCAAATCCGCACAAAAGCTCTCCATGGAAGCCTGGCTTGATGTCGAGATCGGGGCTCTCGCAGCCGAGGTGAAGCAACGCGGCGCTGGGCCGCTGAGGCGCCTATTCGGCGAACGAGAGTTCCGGTCTCCATCCCGCTACGAAGAATGGGCGATGCGCAGCCAGAGGGCTGGATTGGAGCCTTATGAGCTTCTCAGCGAAGCCATGTGGATACAGCTCCTGACCCAATCGCTCCCGCTTTATTCCGAACAGGACGCGGTCCCGTTTGGAGAGCGCAAGGAATTCCGGGACCTCCTCGTCGACGTCCTCGAAGCGCGGCTTGCCGCGCTATAGGGGAACGATGGAACCTGAGCTGATGCTGCTCGGCTTCCACCGTGCCGTGGGCAGGTTTCTTGACTTTGAGCCAACTGACCTGCCGCGAGCTATTCGGACCGCGACCAGCAACCGGCATCATCCCGACCTTCCCGCCGTTCTGCACAAGGAGCTACAGGACGAGGGCGCCGGAGACCCCGACCTCGATCGGGAGATAGCAACCCCCGAGCGTTATTTTGCGCTCTTCGAGGCCTTGAACTGGGGGGTCAGCCTTGACGATCGTCTGACGCGCGAATGGCCCTTCGAAGAGATTGTCTTCGGCGAATATTGGTGCGATGAGTTCGCCGGGGGAGGCCTGATCCGCGGCTTTCGTTTCGCGCGCAATGCAGTTCACCATGACTGGTCTCCGGCGCTCGATCCAGACGTCAGCGAGTTGCTCCTCCAGCCATGGGTCGATCTGCTCTCCCTCTGTTGGGTGGCCGACATAGGACCTGAGCGGGCCGATTCAGCTGGGAAGTCGGCCTACCGCGAATACCTCGGCGGCAGAGTTGTTGGCGACACGCTGATCGAGATCGGCCAGATACTCGAAGCCGGTACGAGATTGACGAGGGGATTGACGCCGATTGACGGTGACGGTCCGGCGCGAGTCAAGCTGCGGGCTGATGATCGCTATCTGCCGCCGGAAGATGGCGAATAGCGTTCATCGTTACTGTCTTCCTAAGAAGGTCCAACGGCTGCGGTGGCGTCGAGGGAGGACGAGCCATGCATCAGCCACTGCTCATGTCCCGCGAAGAGGCGGCCAGATTCCTGGGCATGAGCCTCAGTCACTTCCAGCGCCATGTTCAGCCAGAGATGCCATGCATGCGATCGGGTCGACTGAAGCTCTACCGCCGGCGCGAGCTCGAACGCTGGGTCGATCGTGAAACCGATCGGAAAGGAGGCCGTCGGCAGCTCAAGGGCCTCAGCCTTGGGGACGCGCACAGCCGGTTTGTCGCAGACTGCAAAGCAGGCATCGCCCTCAACAAGCGAGGTCGGCCGTACAAGACCAAAGCGATCATCGATCTCGATTCGTCCTTGAAGAGGCTGCCGAGCGAGATCCGACTCGCGCTCATCGATGATCTCGGTCGCGGCGAGATTCAGGGAGCCGTCGACGAGTTCCGCCGCGAAGGTCTGTCCAGTTCGCGGATCGCCTCGATCGTCAACGCCGTTCGCTCCTTATATAGGTGGGCAATCTGCCGCGAGGTGGCCTTCGCGAATCCAGCGGAGCGGATTGACCTTCCGGCGTGCGATTCGAAAGAACGCAACCGGGTCGCTTCGCCGGGCGAGTTTGCCCACCTGATCGGCCGGTTGGCGCCTACAGACGCGCTGCCCTACGCGCTCGCTGCCTATGGCACAGCCCGCTCGCAGGAGATACGCGCACTCTGCTGGCCACAGGTTGACCTCGCTCGAAAGCTGCTCCTGCTTGCCGATGACGATGACGCGCGGAAGTCGGAGACGGCGAGGAGGATCGTGCCCATCACCAGGCCGCTGCAGCATCGCCTGGAGGCGGAGTGGGTGAGGCAGGAAAAGCCGAAGGCGGGGCGGGTGTGCCCACCGCGGAACAGATCTCGCTCGGGCATGGTCTCGCTTGACCAGCTGCAGAAGCGGGTCATCCGGTTATGGAATAACTCTGGGCTTACCCCAATTCGACTGCAGGAGTCGCGCCACACCGCCGCTACTTGGCTCGATCATGCGGGCGTCACGCCGAAGCTTGCCTCAGCCTTCATGGGTCACAAAGCGCCCGCTCGCCATCTCCATCCCGACGCCGCGCCGATCACCTTGCGCCGCTATACCCATGTCCTTCCCGGCGGGCTCGATCGAGCCCGGGATCAGCTCGATGCCTTCTTGGTAGCGCGGGAGACGGAGGAAGCATGGGAGGCGTGTCAGGAAAAAGCGATCTCCTTCCCTTTGGCCTTCCCTTTGCCACTCTGAGGGCCATCAGTTGGCTCTATAGATGCAAAAAGCCGCGAAGGACCCCGGTCTTTCAAGCCGAAGGTCGCGGGTTCGACTCCCGTCGGGCGCATTCCTTGATGTTCCGCTCTGCTCCGTGTATGGCCCGGTGCAGAGCCAAGTTTTCGGTCTAGCGTTGGAAGCGCGTTCCGCTGGCGTCCGGGCGATTCCGCGGGGTTCCGGCCCTCCTGGTCTCATCCTGGTCACATTCTGCGGCGAGCAATAGGGTCTCGGCGATGCCGAAGGAGAAGGCCGAAGCTCGCAAGGCAGTCCGTGCCGCTCAGAAGCAGTTCGAGCGCGAGTCAGACGCAGCCCATAAGGCTCGGCGCAAGGCTTTTGCCCAGGCTCAGAAAAAAGGGCTGTCCCTGCGCGAGATCGGCGAGGAGGTCGGGCTCCACCGCTCGCGCATCGCGCAGATCATCAAAGGCGAATGAGGTTGCCGTCTAGATTTTCTCGACAGTTGATGCTAGCCTGACGCCATAAGACAAAGCGCCCCCGCGCTGGTGGAACAGCCGGGGGCATGGCACAGGAGGTATTCGCTCCCATGCACGACAAGCCTAGTGGCGCCATCGATGAGCGCGCCACGACTGCGGCCCAGGACATCAAGGACCGGGCGCGGGTCCTACGAGAAGTCCTGGACCTCTACCCGGAGACGCTGACGCTCGAAGAGCTGGTTCGCGAGTTGACGATCGACTCGGTGGAGTTCGAGGAGCGCGATCGCGTCCAGCGTGCCGTACGCGACTTGATCGCCGGCGGTCTGATTCATCGGGTCGGCGATCTCGTCCTGCCCACGAGAGCAGCGGTCAACTTCCAAGAGCTCAGCGAAGACTGAGAAGAGGAAGCCGCACGAGAGATCGATGGAAGGCCGCCTCTTCTACAACCAAGTGGCCAGCAAGAGGCTGGGTTCAAGACCCTGCGGCAGGGACAAGAAGCCGACTCAGAAGTACCAGCCCCACGCCCCCGACACACTACGAACCCTCCGGATTCGGGTTTCTCGGGCCGCTCCTCCCGCCCCTCCGGGCGGCCGATTGTGGCACGGCTTCGCCGTGCGGAGGCCGCCTTTAAGGAGGGCCGGGAGGGGTCTGACTTTCGGTCGTCTGGATGGCCAGACGAAGCCGATGCAATCGCCGCTCGCTCTGGACATAGGGGGCATGGAGAGGAAACCAGACCCCAGCTTCTTCACCGAGCGGACTCTCGCCGACTTCCTTGCAGTCAGCGACCGCACCGTCCGCAACTGGATCAGGCGCGGCGAGCTGCCCAGCTACAAGCTCGGCGCGGCGCGGCGGATCGACCCGGCCGATGTCGAGGACTTCCTCGCGCGCCACCGGGACGAGGCGGCATGAGGCGCGAGAAGCCGATCAAACGCCGCAACCCCTCCGGCGAGATCGTGTGGATGGCGCGGTACACCGGGAGGGACGGCAAGCGCCACATCGCGAAGCCGACCTGGAACCGCGGCAAAGGGACCTTCAGGCGGAAGGCCGACGCGCAGAAAGCCATCGACGAGGCATACGGCCTGTCGGATCGCCCCGACACGCTCGGCGACTACGCCGCCACCTGGACTGAGCGCCACCCGCGCTCTGAACGCACCAACGCCACGAACGACCATCGCATCAGCCGCGTTGCCGACGTAGCGATCGAGGGCATCCCCTTGAAGGACTGGCCGCTCCGCGAGCTGCGCCGGCGTCACACGCTGGCCCTGGTCGACCACATGCTGAGGACCGAAGGTCGAGCGACCACCGGGGCCGTAGGCATCCTCCGCGCACTGTCAGCGATGGCCGAGGACGCGATCACGGATGAAGTCTGCGATCTCAACCCCTTTAAGGGCATTCGCATCCGGGCGAACGATCCGAGGGCGAAGAAGAAACCCAGGCCGATCCGCGTCTTCAGCTTCGAGGAGATGCACCGCTTCGCCAAAGCAGCAGGCCGCTACGAGGCAATGGTCCGGGTCTTCACCGACTGCGGCTTGCGCCTGGGGGAGGTGCTGCCCCTCCGTCCCGAAGACTTCGACGGCGAGACCCTCCAAGTCCGCCGCACCGCCCACGAGGGTCAGATCCTCGAGGGAACGAAGACCGACCACGGCGAGCCCGACGCAGGCCGCGTCGTCCCGGTGCCAGCAACCCTCGCTTGGATGCTCGAAGCCCAAATCAACCTCAACGGCCCCGGCTACCAGCTCCTCTTCCCAACGCCCCGCGGCCGCCCCTGGCGTGAGTGCACCTTCTACCGCGATCTCTGGAAGCCAGCCCAGGAGGCCTCCGGTCTAGACATCCGCCCCCACGAGTGCCGCCACAGCTACGTCACGCACCTTCGCGCCGCCGGTGTCAACGACGCTGATCTGGCTGAGATCGCGGGGCATCGAGTGGAGACGATGCTTGCGCGATACACCCATGCTGTCGGAGGAAGCTTCGATTCAGTTCGAGCTGCTGTGGGTGGGAGTAGTTCTTCGAATCCTGCGCAGCATTCAAGCGATCTGCAGCATCAAATATGCTCCATTGGTGGACAGTCCGGGGTCGAGAGGGGGAGCCGGTGAGGTCGCGCTGCTCGTTGACTTCGACAACGTTTTTCCCCCAAATAAGCGCGATGTTGAGTCGCTCGTACCCGAGTTAAACCGCTGGGTGAGCTTTATCCATGCTCTATTGCCAACCCAAACCTTGCGAATCCGACTCTACGGCGGTTGGCTTGAGAATGGTGTCATGACGAATGCTGCATCTGCCCTGCAAGCGGGAATCCCGCGCGACTTCTTTCCGCTGGCGGCCGAGGTAGATGGCAAACCTCGGCTAATTCGCGGTTCCGTTGAGCTTGCGACGAGGCTTGTGGCTGTCCCGGAGATAGAGTGGAAGCACAGCTTTCGTGCGCGCGAAGGCATACCTCGACTCCGCTTGGCTCAAAAGCCTCGGCCCGACGGTTGCATTCGACACGACGCATGCCCAATTGACGCAGTGCAGCGAATGTCGAGAAATCGCCGCAGGGTTTGTCAACACGAGGGATGCCTGGCTCAAAACGACGCAGCCTTTCTACTGCATGAACAAAAGATGGTGGACGCTTTATTGTCTTGTGATGCCATCGAGTTTGCACGACGGGAGACTCACGTTGTGGTGATGTCAAACGACCTAGATGTGCTGCCTAGCATCGCTACTATCGCCAGAATTTCGAAAGCTTCAGTCGTTTTGGTACGAGGTATGGAAGCTGGTGATACCGACCTTTATTCGGAGGCTCTCCAAGACCTTGGAGTAGAGGTAGCCTCCCTTGAGGCAGCATGACCGAGTTCAAAGAGATCCACGACGACATTGCCGCGTTCGCGGATGACGACGAGGATGTCGTCATAGATCCGAGTGGGGGGTGCCTATTCGTTCGGGGAGGCAAAGAGACGCAACTGCTCTTCTCCCAGGTCGATGACAAACTTCTTGTTGAAGTCGAGGGAAAACAGCTTCCCTATTCCAAATTCCTGACCCATCATCTCGCACAACTCGACACTCTTGCTGAACGAATCTTGGCGAAGAGAGAGTCCGTAGAGCCGTACATCGACAGTTCAGTAGTGCTTAAGAGCTCGATGAATGATGAGCAGGAGTGCACCGCCTTGGAGGCGTTGGACAAACAAACGCGTACCTCGCCAGCCTTCTTGTCAAGGGTCGTGTTTATTACCGCTGACGCGGGGCAGGGTAAGACCGCCTCTTTGAAAGAGTACCAACAGATCCAAGCCAAGCGTTTTCTGGAAGGCCAGGCCAACTCATTGTTCTGGCATGTCGATCTCCAGGGGCGTCAGCTTTTGCGGCTTTCAGAGGCTCTTATGGGTGACTTAGGCGACTTGCGGGTCTCAGGGCTGTGGATGCCCGCAATTATTCGCCTCCTCCGCAGAGGGAGCCTTGTCCTGGCGATCGACGGCTTTGATGAGCTTGCGGCGGAGCAGGGCGGCACCGACGCACTCGGGGCGTTGGCTCTTCTGGTCCATCAACTTGAAGGTGAAGGCACGATAGTCGCGGCATCCCGCCGCACCTTCTTTGACACGGATGACTACATCCGGCGCGCTGGCATGTTCACGCGAGCCGCCTCTGATTGCGAGTTCAATGAGATCCGGCTAGAAGAGTGGAGTCAGACTGACGGTCTTCAGTTCGTACGACAAGTAGCGCATGAAGGCAAAAAGTTTCCTAATCCAGAGAGCACTTATCAAGAGATCTCCTCCGAGTTAGGTTCCACCTCCCACCCGATACTCACTCGCCCATTCCTTTTGTCACAGGTATCGCGAGGGTTACTTCGGTATGACGTTCCCGTCTCCGAGTTTATGCGAGGGATGCACGATCCCCTTAAAGGAGTGGGCACGGTCATCGAGGCGTTCGTTGAGCGAGAGGTCTCTGAGAAATGGAAGCAGCAAGACACGGGGGAGCCATTCCTCTCTAAAGAGCGTCATTTGCGACTCCTCGCCGATGTTGCGGAAGAGATGTTCCTAGCTCAACGATCCAGCATTAGCGTAGATGTGCTGGAGACGATCACGTCGATCCTCCTCGATGAGTGGAATATCGAACCGGCAAGACGGCAACAGATCCTCGAAATGGTGCGAATGCACGTTTTGCTAACCCCCCCAAAGGACGACGAATTCGGCGAGAGGAGCTTCGATCACGAGGAGTTTCGAGACTGGTTCACCGCATATGCATTAAAGGATCGCCTACTTCGTTTGGCAGAGGACGGCTCTCCTCGCTCGCAAGACATCTTAAGCGTTGCCCACCTCCCTGATGCAACGGCCCGCTACGTCTGTTCTCTCTTTGAGAGAACGCCCACGTTGGTCGCGGCGATCCTGGAAAGTCTGGCTCGCATCGTAAGAGAGGAGTGGCGACAGACTTACTTGCAGACCAATGCCGGTACCTTAGCCCCGTTTCTCCTCGATGGTGTTGAGCCGGTTGATCAACTTGTCGTGGACGCCGACATCTTATTCAGCAGCGTTGTACACGAAGGTAAGCAGATCCATAACGTGACGTTAAAAGGCGCGGTGTTCTCGAACGTCACTTTAGGTGGTGTGCATTGGAAGGGTGTAGTGCTCACAAACTGTAATCTTGGCGAGCTAAGCATCAGCGAGGATGCTGTTTTCGAAAATGTTGAGTTCTGCGACTGCGAGGTGGAGGGAATTAGAGTTGTCGATGCTAGTGGAAACGATGATGTCCGAGAGTATTCGCCGCCGCGAATTGCACGCCTTCTAAACGGACACGGCATCAAGGTTGTAGATACCTCGCAGCGACAGGTTCCCGAGGGGGCTGATGCCCCCGACGGCGACCTTAGAAAGCTCACGCGTCGGCTACTTAACTTGTTCAGGCGAACGACGTACGTAATGGATGAGACTATTCAGCAGCGCCTTCGTGGCGAGAACAAGCGTGTAAAGGAGGAGCTGATTCCATTTACCGTGAAGTGGGGAATTCTGGAGTCCCGTCCGTGGCGCGGTAGTGGTCGGCACGATGCTTGGGGGCTAGTTCTGCCGCTGGAGGAAGTGGATAAGGCCGACGGCAACCCAGATCATTCATTGGCAGGTTTCTGGGAAGCTATTGATCAGGCCGACGCGGAAGAAAAGAAGCTGGCATAAATCACCTAGAAGGATGGCTGATTGCTCGACCAGCGGGCTCGGCGGCAGAGTCTGCTCTCAAGTAGGCGAACGGTCGCATTCCGGACAATCGCCCGAGCGCGTCCACTCGTTATGCGGACGGAGCCATCCTTCCAAAGCTCCCCAGCCGACTATTTCTTTGCGGCTTTTCTAGAGCGGGTGGTTCTTGGTTTGCGAGCTGGCACGCTGCGCTGGATCGCCGTCCAGAGGAACTCCCAGTCGTCCTCGGTTTCAGGATGACGGCCACGGAAGTTGATCTGGGCGAGCATTTTTTTCTCCCGCGGAGTTAGGTTGCGCTTCGCAGCGAACTTGGCGAGGCTCGGGGGAAGATCGATTGGCTCGTCAACTAGGACTTCACGTTCAAGGAGGTCGGACATCGTCGTACCGAGGGCGCCGGCAATTCGATAGAGGGTCTTGCCTGAAGGTCTCATCTCGCCTTCTTCACTCTCAAGCCGCGATAAGTAGCTCTTGCTGACTTCAGCGTCTACGGCGAGCTGGCTCAACGAGAGTCCCGCGTCTATCCGACGCTTCTTGATCCTCTTTCCGATCTCATCGTGCTTGCCGCTCATCCCATGGTCTCCGATTATCTCTTTCCCTTTCGAATTGGCCTTCTGACAATTGCTAATACACGTCGGCGCGTTACTCCATCTGCGCCACGAAAGTCGAATCCCTTGGCCGAAATGTCGACCTCTCCAACTCCGCCGCGAGCAAGGTCCGAGAGGTTGCCTCTCGCTCTCACCGCAGCCGCACTTTCATAGGCCTCAACCAAGGGGCCTGCATCGTCGGCCGACTTGTTTTTTGGTACGTGCGGCCACGCGCCCTGCCCAATTGCATGCCGAACGCGAAGACGAGGTTCAGCATTATCGTTGCCAACTTCGTCCTTTCGTAGACCAGGCTCCAAGACGATGACGATGCTCGGCTCAGGCCAAAGCTCACTCATCCGGTAGGCACTCGCTTGGATGCTCGACTGATAGCCGTCGGCGAGCGCTTCGACAGTTGCAATCTCGAACTCCGCTGCCGAGAGGTCAGCCGAGACGAATTCGCGGGGCATCAGGAGCTCTACTGCGCCAAGATCGGACAGCACCTCCTTATCGGGCTTTCCTTTGGCGGGAAGACCAAAAGCGTCACAGCGCAGCTGTCGAGAATCTCGATAGCCGGGCTGGAAGGTATGGGCGACCTCGTGGAAGCCGGTGAAGCGCCGCCGCGCCGGAGAGTCGCTGCGCCGGAGGCGCATGACGAGCCCGTTTCCCTCGGGAGTAAGCGAGCCGGCGACATCTAGATCCTCGAGACGGATGTCGTTTATGTCGCGAAAAGCGGCGACGACGTCGAGATCGATGGGCGGCGTCTCGGCGAGGCGCTCGATCGTCTCTGCAGCGATTCGACCAACCAGCGCCGCGTCGTCTTGCTCAGGGCTTTCAGAACGCGCCATCTCAAGGAGCGAGAGTTGACCAGGAGCCGTTCCCATTCAAGAACAGTATCCGTTACCGATGTCGTCCAGGTTCCCTATACTGGCCGCGTAACGGAGAGAGAACAAAAATCGTTCTCTCTCAATACCGCAGGAGCAAGAAGCAAAATGGCAAAGAATCCGCCGAAGGGGCCGGGCCGAAGGGGCGCCGTCAGGGGCCGCTCACAGAGCCTCAATCCGAATGGTCATTGGACGAAACGCGACACCTCAACGGGCCGATTCCTGGACCAGAAGGCCGATGGCAAGCCCTTCAAGGGCGTCCGTCGGGAGGACTGATGTCGCTCTTCGCGATCACCATCCAGATCGCTGGGCATCAGGAAGATGTGCGGGCCGAGTCCGCATCGCGGGGTATCGCGGTGCACTCGGTCCGCGGCGTTGCCTATGTCCGCGACTTTCACGGAGCGATTGATCTCGGCGAGCGGATACTGGGACCCAGCCTTGAGCGGGCGCGGAGAAACGGGGCGCCCTGGGGCCTTCACGTCGCTGCCTGGGGATATGAGGCGGTCTACGGAACTTGGCCGCTCCTGTCAGTGCCCAATCGAGAAGCGCGACGCGAGACGCCTATCAGCCGGATCCGCGCTCGGTTTCGCCCCGAGGATGGCCCGCTTGATGCCCTTCGCAACGCAATCCAGATCATCGAAGCGGTCGCGCCTGCGACGAAAAGGGCGGCCTAGGTGGCGGTACGCACGGTCTTTATTTCATCGGTGATGTCCGGGCTTGAGGGGGTCCGTGAGGCAGCGGCGAGGGGGGTCGAAAGTCTCGACATGCACCCGGTTCTCGCTGAGCGCCTTGGGGCGGCCGCTGAATCTCCGCGTCGCGCTCTGCTTGACGAGGCTGGCAACGCCGATGTCTACCTGCTGATCCTCGGGCATCGCTATGGCGAGGATGGGGGAAGGGGTAAGAGCCCAACCGAGGAGGAGTACGAGGAGGCGGTCCGCCGGGGCCGTCCGATCATCGTCCTTGTGTCTGAGGGCGAACTGGAGCCCGAGCAGGCAGAATTCTTGGAGCGGATCAAGGGCGGCTGGGAACAGGGCGTCCTCTACGGGAAGTTCAGCAGTGAGGACACTGTCGCCCTAGCGGTCGCCGGCGCCCTTGCCCGCTACGAGCGCGGTTCAATCGAGAATCCCGAGCGAGCTAAAGAGCAAGCTGAGCACCTTGTCCGTGGTAGCGAGCGGAGCTACGGCGGTGGCGGACTCCTGGCCCGGATCGCATTCGTACCGCTACGGGATGCTGTCCTCCTTGACGCATTGGCGCTTGAGGACAACGGCCTCGCCGAGTCGATGATGGCGCTTTCGCGCTCGGCGGGTCTTGTTCCACAAGCCGCAGCCATTGAGGCTACGGTTTCCGGTCAAGGTGTCGCTCTCGTCGCCAACGAACAGCATGGTCACGGACAGATCGAGATATCGATCGGGACCGACGGGGCGATTGCGGCTGGCGCTCCCGTGGCGGGCGGTGGTCCCTTCGCCGGCTCGGTCGTCGATCCGGACCGACTCGCGACCCTCATAGTGGCCGGTGCCGATTTCGCGCGTTCGGTGTGGGGACAGATCGACCGTGAGGACGAGGTGGGACGGGTCGCCGTAATGCTCGCCATTAACGGCGCTCAATCAAGTGTTTTTGGCCATGTAGAAGGGAACTCGATGTCGTACGGACACGGACTTCCGGAGACTGTCCTGGTCAGTGAGGCGAATGCAGGAGTACCGCGAGGACAGCTCGGCGAGGAGGCGCAGGTGCGCCGCCTCCTAGCCGAGGTCAAGCGTGTCTACCGTGATGCCGGCGCTGTTGTGGGGGAGAATTGAACGAACGCACAGCGAGTGAGCTTGCCGGTTACTGGCTCGCAGCCCACAACCAACCGAACGGCGGCCCTCTTGAACTTCGCTCAGTTCTCGCCGAGGAGCTTCAAACCGGCTTTCCTGATCCGGAGCTTCATGGTGTCGCAGAGTTCACTGGCGTCCCCTGTCTTCTTGCCGTCGCCGGCGAAGGGCTCCTAATCGCCACTGCCGCATTCGATCCGGAGCAACTCGCGGTCGTAGACATGCAGGTGCTGCCATTGCTGCCACGACCCGCGATTAGGGTGACGTCAACGACGAGCGCCGACGGGACTCTGAGAAGGCGAACTTGGCGGCTGCAGCCCACAACTGGAGAGCCTGTGACGTTGAGTACCACCGAGATCGTTCGCGCGGCATTCGCCGCTGATGTACGACCGGACTCAGGCGAGCTCCTCATGCGAGCGATCCTCTTCAGGGTCTGACGCAGAAGTTCTCTGCTGGTCACATCCGGGTCGCATACCGGGCGGCAATCCCACTCCTCACGCCAACGCCCCTCCTCCTTTCAAGCCGAAGGTCGCGGCGATCTGGGCTGTCGCCGATCTTCTCTGCCAGCTCGACGACGATGCCCTCGGGGCCGCGGACGTAGCAGAGCCAATTGCTGTTCTCGTTGCGCACCAGCTCGCCGACAAGCTCGGTGCCGGCGGATTTTAGGCCGGCGACGACAGCGTGCAGATGGTCTCCCTACGATCGAGCCCATGGCGATCCAGCAGACAGAAACCTCCGCCGCTGGTAAATCTATTGTCTGCTGGCAGGTGCCTATTACCGCCGGATTCTCGACCACAGCTTGGGGGCTCTGCTGCGTGTCCAGTTCACGACGGAGGGGAGCGACGTCATGAACTACGCGGTGGTTCTGTTACTCGAAACCGAAAAGGGAGCGGAGACGATTCGCGTTTACGACGGCGCCCATGGGCACAACGAGATGCACCGATACACACGCAGCGCAGGCAAGGAGCCGGGAACCGGCTTTCATGGCGGTACCCTTGGAGAAGGAATGCGCGCCGCGATCGCTGAGGTCGAGCGTGGATACCGCGAGATGATCGAAGGATGGGAAAGGCAATGAACACCGAAAGCAGTCGTTCTCCCGCCGCCAAGGTGATGGACGAGGCAATCGACCTCGCAGTCGAAGGTCGCTCGCCCTATCCGGAGCGGGCCGCGTTCATCGACGCCGACACCCCTTCAGCCGGCCACGACATCGAGCGCGCCGCCGACGAAGGTCTCTCGGTCGTCCTCGTCTCTGCCGACGGCAGCACCCGAGTCCTCAAGCCGGATCTGGCGACACACTGATCGGCGGCCCGTCCCGTAGCTGATCTCACGAAAGCGCCGCGCCGGCCGTTATAGAAAGTAGGCGCATGGCTGAGAAACGCTCACAAGGCATTGGTTGGACCACCTGGGAGAGCCCGATCGGGCCGCTCTCGCTGGTGGATGGCCCGGGCGGGCTCACTGATCTCCGGTTCCCGGGTCGGCTCCAGTTGCCGAGCGAAGGAGCGAAGAAATCGACCCCGGCGGTCGAAGAGCAGTTGGCTGCTTATTTCGCCGGTGAGCTGCGGGAGTTTGATTTGCGGCTCGATGTGCGGGGCACGCCGCTGGAGCGTGAGGTGTGGCGGCGGCTGTTGGAGATTCCTTATGGGGAGACGATCAGTTATGGGGAGCTGGCTGGGCGGATTGATCCTGGTCTTTTTGATGAGGGGGTTGAGCCTTGGCGGCGGGCTCGGGTGGTGGGTGCTGCCAATGGGCGCAATCCGATCTCGATCGTCGTTCCATGTCATCGGGTTATCGGTGCTGATGGGTCGCTTGTCGGTTATGGCGGGGGACTGGAGCGCAAGCGGGCGCTGCTCGATCTTGAGCGGCGGACGGTGGGTGGTCCTGATCCAGAGTTGCCGGCGAGCCAGTTGACGATGCTCTAGGCGCCAGGCGTTAGCCTCGGGCCATGGCGGTGCCGACGCGAGACGAGGCTTGGGAGCTCTTCTGCGAGTGGACGGTGGGCGCGTCTTTGCGCCGGCACGTGCTCGGGGTGGAAGCGGCTATGCGGGCTTATGCGGGGAAGTTCGGGGAGGACGAGGAGCTGTGGACCGCTACGGGGATCCTGCGTGACCTCGACTACGAGCGGCATCCGGATCTGGAGACGGGGCATCCGCGGGTCGCTTTGGCGCTGTTCGAGGAGAAGGGGTACCCGCAGGAGTTGATCGACGCGGTGGCGGGGCATGCGCCTTACCTGGGCGTGCCGCGGGAGACGCGGATGGCGAAGGCGCTGTTCGCGGTCGACGAGCTGACGGGGTTCATCGCGGCAGTGGCTCTGGTGCGGCCGACCAAACTCGAGGGGCTGACGCCGAAATCGGTGAAGAAGAAGATGAAGCAGCCGAGCTTCGCCGCGGCCGTCGACCGGGACGAGCTGCGGCAGGGCGCCGAGGAGCTGGGCGAGGACTTCGACCAGCACGTCGCCTTCGTGATCGCCGCGATGCAGGCGCGCGCCTCGGAGCTGGGCCTGGCGTAGCGGCCTCTGAGCACTCAGACGGACTTGCTCAAACGGCGCAGAGGCGCTACGACATCTCCATCAACTCGGAGCCATGGCGGCTCCTGAGAACGAAAGGGAGATAGCGATGAGGTATCTGAAGATTCTCGGCTTGGCGGCGGTGGCGGCCTCGGTGCTGATGGCACTCGGAGCGGCCGGCTCGGCCTCCGCGACCGTGCTCTGCAAAAACAAAACGACGACAGAAGGCTGCAGTGAAATCTATCCCATAGGCACGAAACTCAACGTGGAACTACAAACCAACGGTCGCTGGGTGCTCGAAGACAAGAACAATCCGGGGCAAATCATCAATGAATGTCAGGTCTCGAAATTCGAAACCGAAACCGGAAACACCGGGAAAGAAGGCGAATCGGTCTTCGCATCGGTCGAAGTCGAAAAATACTCGTGGGCGACCTGCAGCTTCAAACCGGTGACGGCCACCGAAGGAGGGAAATACTCGATCGAATGGATCAAAGGAACCGATAACGGCACACTGAAGCTGAGCAATTTTCGGGTGACAAGCAATACGTTCCTTTTCGGCAGTTGCATCTGGAAAACCGTCGGGGAACCTGACCTGGGCACTGTCACCGGTGGCGCCCCTTCGACGTTCGTAGTCAACAACGTCGTCCTCGAATTGGCTGCCGGCGGCGCCGGCTGCCCCAAAGAAGTGAAAATGAGGGCGCCCTACCAATTCGCCGCCCCCAATCCCCTCTACGTCGCGAAAAAATAGATAGGTGCCAAGAGCGGTCGCCCTTGCGGGTGGCCGCTCGCCCGTCGCATGTCGAAGCCCTGGCGCTGACGTAACCTGACCCGATGATCTCGGGATCAACCGTTGAGGTGCGCATGGCGCTGGCGGAGCGGCTGCGCGAGCGGCTCCCCGAGATCGAGGCGGCCGTGGCGACGCGGGTGTACGCGATCTCCGATCCGCACGACGTCTTCGACCCCGCCTACCCGCAGGGGCTGAAGGGAGCCCTCGCCGCCGCGATCGAGTACCGGCTCGAGGTGCTCGAGGCCGGGGAGCGCCAGGCCCCGCCCGTGCCGCCGGTCCTGCTCTCCCAGGCCCGGCTGGACGCTCGCGACCGCGTCTCCCTCGATGCCGTGCTGCGGCGGTACTACGCCGGCAGCACTCTCTTCGCCGACTTCCTCGCCAAAGAGGCGGAGCGGGCCGAGGTTCCGAGCGCAACCCTTCGTTCCCTCCTCGCCGAGCAGGCGACGCTCGGCGATCGGCTGCTCGCCGCGATCGGCACCGAGTACACCGAGGAAGCGAAGAACCGGCCGCGAAGCAGCGCCGACCGGCAGCGCGAGATCGTGAAAAGGATGCTCGCCGGCGAGTTGGTCGACCACTCCGAGATCGACTACGACTTCGATGCCCATCATCTCGGCTTGATGGCCAAGGGCGAGGGGGCGGAGGAGGTGCTGCGGGAGGTTGCGCGCAAGCTCGACCGTCGCCTGCTCACCGGCAAGCGCGAGGAGGAACCGAAGTGGGCCGGTTGGCTCGGGGGGACCCGCGAGCTGACGGCCGAGAGAGCGTTGCGGGAGCTCGTCGACGCCGTCCCGGCCGGCGTCCTGGTCACCGTCGGCGAGCCCGGCGAGGGCCTTGCGGGCTGGCGGTTCAGTCACTTTCAGGCCAAGGCGGCGCTGGCGGTCGCCGAGGGCAGGGGAGAAGCCGTCGTCCGCTACGCCGACGTCGCCCTGCTCGCCTCGATCGCCCGCGACGACCTCCTCGCCGGCACCCTGCGCCAGCTCTACCTGGCCCCGCTCAAGCGGATGCGGGACGGGGGCAAGGTCGCCCGCGAGACGCTGCGCGCCTACTTCGCCGCCGAGCGGAACATCTCCTCGACCGCCGCCGCGCTGGGCGTCGACCGCCGCACGGTGCGGAACCGTCTGCGCACCGTCGAGGGCCTCCTCGGCCGTCCACTCAAGGACTCGGCGGCGGACCTCGAGATCGCCCTGCGGCTCGACGACTAGCTCCTCCGTAGCTCTTTCCCACATCGGGGAAACCCCGGCCGGCGAGGCCCCAGATCGGGGAGGCGGCACCTCCTCCGGGCGGCGACGATGGAGCGGACGACGCCGAGAGGGAGGCAGGAACCATGAAGAAGCAGCTGATCTACGTCACCGCGCTCACCGCCGCACTGGGGCTGATCTCCGCCGCCATGGCCTTCGGCAACCTCGGCCACCGCAAAGAAGAGTGCGCCGGGAACATCTGCATCGTCGACAACGGCGGCATCTCCCCCTCGAAGCTTCCGCGGCACGGCAAGGCTCCGGTCACGGCCCGCCTGATGGGTGAAATCAAGACCCGCGACGGCAGCCACCCGCCCGCGGCGCAAACCCTTGAAATCGACGTCGACCGGACGATCGACGTCGATGCGGTCGGCCTCCCGGTCTGCAAGGCATCCCAGCTCGAGGCCCGCAGCAGCTCCGTGGCCAGGCACACCTGCGCCGACGCGATCGTCGGCTCGGGCACGGCCGAAGTCGAAGTGGCCTTCCCCGAACAGGCCCCGTTCTCCTCGACCGGACCGCTGCTGCTGTTCAACGGCGGCGTCCGTGGCGGGACCACGACCTTTCTCCTCCACGCCTACGTCAACGTGCCGGCACCGACCGCGATCGTGATGAAGGCGACTGTCACCCACATCCACCGCGGCCGCTTCGGCCTCCACCTGGCGACCCGGATCCCGAGGATCGCCGGCGGCGCCGGAGCGGCCACGGCCTTCGAGCTGAAGGTCGGCCGCAGGTTCACCTACAAGGGCAAGAAGAAGAGCCTGTTGATGGCGGGTTGCCCGACTGGCAGTTGGGTGACCAAAGGCCACGTCAGCTTCGCCGACGGCACCAACCTCGGGCTGACCCACGTCTTCACCTGCACGCCGGCTGCCTGAGAGAGGCTTGCTCGCCCGCGTCAGCCGCGCCCGCGCAGCCGATCCGCCACCGTCGTCAGCTCGCCCACCGTCGTCTCCAGCGCCGCCGCCAGTCGCAGCAGCGTCGTGTAGCTCGGGTTGCGGATGCCGCGCTCGATGCCGCCGACCTGCGTCAGGTCGGTGCCGGCGGCGTCGGCCAGTTCTTCCTGGCTCATCCCGGCGTCGCGGCGGAGGGTGCGGACGGCCTCGCCAAGGGCGGCGTGCTCAGGCGAGCGGGGTTTGCTGCGGCGGGCGGGAGGCACTGTGTTGTCATCAGCCTCTCGACTTACAAACCCGAGTGTTAGGGTATTTATGACCTAAGATGTTGAGCGCCGGGAGGGTTTCCAACGCTCCGTTCCGGTGCCTATGCCTCCATCCAGCTCAGAGTTGATCACCGCTGTTAGCCACCCAACGCGGCGGCGGATCCTCCGCGCCTTCGTCGAGGAGCCGCTCGGGGCCGCCTCAGCGGACGAGCTCGCGGACGCGCTCGAGCAGCCGGTGGCGCAGGTCGGCTACCACCTGAAGACCCTGGCCCGCTGCGAGATCCTCCGGCTCAGCCGCGACGGCGATCGGAATGCCGCGGAAGCGCCCCGTTACGGCTGGACGCTCGATCTCGAGCCGGATTGGCTGCGGGTGGTGCTGGACGTCTGGGTCGAGTCGAGGGCTGCCAGCTGAGATCGTGGAACGGCACCCGTAGGCGCGAGCGCAGTTCCTCGACCGCGCCGGCGGAGCCGCCCGCGGCGCCGGTGACGAGGAAGACCTCGGTCGCCGGGTACTCGCGCAGCTGGTCGGTGACGGTCTGGACGACGTCCTCGTCGCCGACCTGAGCGGTCGCGTCGACGCCGGCGCCCGCCAGGGCGGCGAGGCTGAGGACGAGGTTGCGCTGGGCGCGTTCGCGGCCGGGGCCGACGTCGCAGGCCCAGCGGTCGAGGAAGCGATTGTGGGCGGGGGCGACGACCCGCACCTCCGGCTCGGGCTCGGCCGGGTCGAGCGGGACCGAGGCGGCGGCGATCCGCTCGATCGCGGCGCCGTCCTCGAGCGGCTGGTCGACGACGACGAGGAGGTGGTCGCGCAGGTCGGTCGCCTCAGGCGGGCGGATCGGCGGCGTCGGCGGGTGGCGCACCGCCATCACGACGATGATGCCGGCGACGATCGAGCCCTCGGCCATCCCCATCCCGGGCCCGCCGATGTAGAAGGCGGCGATGATCGCGATCGCGATCGCAGCCACGATCAGGGGGAGCTTCCATGCGGGTATGCCCTGATCGGTCATGTAATTGACCTTAAAGACTCGGGGCGAGCAGTCAATCCCCTTCGCGGGTGACGATGTCCCAGAGGCTCTCGAAGTCCTCGGCGCAGGCGGGGCAGCCGCCGAGGTGGGCGCGCATGCCCGGGACCCGTTCGTCGGCCGCCGCGCCGGCGAGCTTCAGCTCGACGTAGCGGTCGAGCTCCTCGAAGCACTGCTCGCAGGTCAGCTCCGGCACGCCGGGGCCGAGGGTTCGGCTGAGGATTTCGTCGCGGTCCATCACTCCTCCTCTCCGCCCGTTTCTACCCGGAAGCCGCGTCCGGCGAGCGCCTCGCGCAGTTTGCGGCGGGCGTCATGCAGGTTCTTGTAGAGGGCGCCGCGGGTCGAGCCGAGGCGCTCGGCGAGGACGTCGATCGGCACCGCGTTGAGGGCGACCGCGACCAGCACCTCGCGCTGCCGCGGGCCGAGGCGCTCGACCTCCTCGCGCAGCGCCGCGAAGAGCTCGGCGTCCTCGGCCGGGCGGCCGGCGGAGGCACCCGCGTCGGAGAGTGCCCTCCAGGCCTCGTCCTCGAGCGGGACCTCGCGTCCCTGCCAGGCGCGGCGGCGCACCTTCACCGCCGCCTCGAGCAGGGCGAACTTGTAGGCCCAGGTGGTGAAGCGGCTTTCGCCGCGGAACTGGTCGAGCTTGCCGAGCACCGCGATCAGGGCGTCGTCGGCCGCCTGCTGGGCGAGGTCCTCCTCGTCGCCGCCGCGCAGGTGCGACAGCTCGGCGGCGCGGCGTCCGATCTCGAACCGCGCCGCCTTCAACAGCAGGGCGTGGAGGTCGGCGACGGCGGTCTGGCCGTCCGACCCTTCGGCGCGGAGGCGGTCGACCCAGGAGATCTCGGTGGGGGCGGTCATCAAAGCGCTCGCCATGCATTGTTAGCGACCGCTGGCACCAGGTTCTTACGTCGTTTCCACCCTTTGCGCCGCCAGGGGGACCAAAAGGGTGGAAACGACGTCGGTCGACGTAAGAACCGCGCGGGTGGCGACGCAAACGGGACACACGTCAACTCCAACCAAGGGAGGTCCCATGTCAACCACCGCCACTCTCGACCCGCGCGAGGCGACGCTGGCGCCGACGTTCGGCGAACGCCTCAAGAGCGACCCCGGCTACCAGGCGTTCACGCTGCTCCGCATCGCCTTCACCGTCGCCCCGATCCTCTTCGGCCTCGACAAGTTCTTCAACGTGATGGTCGACTGGGAGCAGTACCTGGCGCCCTGGATAAACGACATCGTCCCCGGCAGCGCCTCGACCGCGATGCACCTTGTCGGCGTGATCGAGATCGTCGCCGGCGTCTTCGTCTTCGTCAAGCCGCGCTACGGCGCCTACGTCGTCGCGGCCTGGCTCGCGGGGATCATCGTCAACCTGCTCACCTACTCCGGCTACTACGACGTCGCCCTGCGGGACTTCGGGCTGATGCTGGGGGCGCTGACCCTGGCGCGACTGGCGAGCGTCTACGACCCGCCGGGAGCAGAGGTCCGCTTCTGAGTCGGTCCTAGACTGACCGCGTGCCGCCGCTGCTCGAGCGCCTTGGGGTGGAGCTGCCCGTCGTCCAGGCCGGGATGGGCGGCGGGATCAGCAGGCACGAGCTGGCGGCAGCGGTCTCCGAGGCTGGGGGCCTGGGGACGATCGCGGTCACCGGCGCCGAAGCGATTCGGCGCGAGTTGGCGTCGGCGCGGGCGCTGACCGGGCGCCCCGTCGCCGTCAACGTGCTGCTGCCGTTCGCGCGACGCGGCTGGTTCGAGGCGGCGGCGGAGGCGGACGTCCTCGTCACCTTCTGGGGCGAGCCGCGCCGGCGCACCGGCGGCGCTTGGCTGCACCAGTGCGGCTCGGTCGAGGAGGCGCGGCGGGCGCAGGCGGCGGGGGCCGACGGCGTCATCGTCCAGGGCGTCGAGGCGGGCGGCCACGTCCGCGGCACGACTCCGGCCCTGCAGCTTCTGGAGGAAGTGCGGGCTGCGCTGCCGCGGGACTACCCGCTGCTGCTGGCGGGAGGGATCGCCGGGCGGGACGACGTGCGCGCGGCTCTCGCCGCCGCCGCGACGGCTGCCGTCGCCGGTACCCGCTTCCTCCTCTCCGAGGAGAGCCGCGCGCACGCTCTATATAAGGAGCGCCTGCTCGCAGCCGACGCGACGATCCTCACCGAGCTCTTCGGCGCCGGCTGGCCCGCTCCGCACCGGGTCGTCCCCAACGCCGCGACTCAACACTGGGGCGATCCACCGTTTCTCAACCGCGTCATTAACCACTTGCTCGCTCCGGGGGTGCGATACGCGCCGCCGGAGCTGCAGCTGCGGATGATGCGCGCGCAGCGGCCGGGCAGCCGGCTGCTCTCGCCCGCCGGCCCGACCGACGACGGGCCGGAGACGCTGATCGACGCCGGTGCCCTCTACGCGGGCGAGACCGTCGCCCGCATCGACGAGGTCAAACCCGCGGCCGAGCTGGTGCGAGACTTGACCCCATGAGGGCAGCAGATGTTCGCGGTCTGTCACCCGACCAGGGCAGACGGGTTGGGAGAATGAGACCATGGCTGGGGGGCAGATCCTGCAGATCGCCGAGCAATCGATCGGGGCGGAGCGCTGCGAGCTGCGGCTTGAGGGGGAGCTCGACCTCTGGAGTATCGAGCGGCTGCAGGCGGTCCTGCAGCGGGTCGCCCTCGACAACAAAGCCGTCGTCGTCGGCCTCGAGGACTGCGAGTTCGTCGACTCGACCGGGATCGCACTCCTCCTCCAGGCGCGCCGCCAGCTGGAGGGGCAAGGCGGCCGCCTCGTTATCTACGGCTGTTCGGACCAGGTCCTGCGGATCTTCACCGTCGCCGGCCTCATTGACGCCGGCATCGTCTTCGAAAGCCGCGGCGAGGCGATCGCGGAGCTGGCGGTGGTGGAGTGAGTCTCAGTAACTGATCGCCTCGTCCTCGACCCGCAGGCGGGCGCACCAGAGGGCGAAGAGGGCGACGGCGAGTGCCGCGCCGGCCCAGTGGATGCCGAGGACGACGGCGAGGAGGCTCGGTAGGCCGGCGAGGGCGGCGCCGATCAGCGTCGGGACCAGCGGCAGGCGCAGGACGCGAGCGGTGAGGGCGGCGCAGAGCATCCAGGCGGCGGGGCCGGCGATCCAGCCCCAGTCGACGAAGAAGTCGTGCGGGAGCGCTAGGGCAAGGGCGATCGAGAGCAGGGCGACCGCGACCAGCTGCAGCAGCGCCGCGCGCCAGAGGGTGGGGAGGTCCATCCCCACCGAGGCTATTCGACGACGATCTTGCCCTTCATGAAGGGGTGGATCTTGCAGTGGTAGGCGAAGGTCCCCTTCTGGGTGAACTGGACGACCTTCGTCTTGCCCGGCTTGATCCGGCCGGTGTCGAAGCTGCCGCTGCTCGCCGTGTGGGTGACGGGGCTCGTGTTGGCGAAGGCGACCTTGCCGCCCTTTTTGATCCGCAGCGTCGGCGGGTGGAAGGCGAAGTGGTTGATTTCGACGCTCTTGGCGCCGCTTGCCGTGGCCGTCGCGCCAGAGGCCCGGCTGCCCTGGAGCGCCGCCACCGCCAGCACCGCGACCCCCATCAGGAGGGCCAAGGCCCATCGTCCCCGCCAGTTTCTCGGAAGAGTCATCGGCCAAAACATACGGACGCCGCCCACCCCAAGTTCAAGGCGAGCAATAATTGTCCCTCCCGGGCGGTTAGCTCAGTTGGGAGAGCATTCGGTTTACACCCGAAAGGTCACTGGTTCGAGCCCAGTACCGCCCACTCTCATCCCCTTGCGATCGGGCGGGCGACCGCGGACCACCCGCCCTCCTGCCTAAGCCGACTTGGTCAAGCTGACCGCCGGCATGGAGACCGTCGTCTGGATCTTCACCCCGCTCACCTCCTCCCGTCAGTCGCGTCTGATGCTTGCGACTAGAAAGAGGCGTTGAAGCGGTCCAATCGTTTGCAGCGGTTCTACCGGTCAGCGCATTTAGCGGCGAAAGATTAGGGAACTTATGCTCTAACAGTCAATTCGTTCCGGATCGAAGGGAGGACAAGGTGGCTCGGAGGAAACGGAAAGTCGGAAAGCGGAAACGGCAGGTGGGTAAAACTCCGCAGGAGGTCCTGGTGAAGGCCCTCAACCACCCGATCAGGGTGAAGGCGCTGACGATCCTCACCGAAAGGATCGCGAGCCCGAAGGAAATCTCCGATCAGATCGACGCGCCGCTGAGCAACGTCAGCTACCACGTCCGGGTGCTGGACGAGCTCGGCCTGATCGAGATCATGGAAGAAGAATCGGTGCGGGGGTCGGTCGCTCACTTCTACAAAGCGGTCGAACGGCCGCTGATCGACAACCCCGACTGGGAACGGCTGGACCCGAGCGTCCGCAGCGCCTTCTCCGGCTACGTGATCGAAACGCTGATGAGCGACGTGGCCAAATCGCTCGCCGCCGGCATCTTCGACCGCCGTGAGGACCGCCACCTCAGCCGCACGCCGCTGTTGCTCGACGAGAAGGGCTGGCGCCGGATCGCCGCGATCCAGACCAAGGCGCTCGATGACATCCTCAAGGTGCAGGCGGCAGCCGCGGCGCGGATGAACGGATCGAAGGAGGAGGGGATCCACGTGATCACCGGCATGATCTGCTTCGAGGTCCTGCCGGGCTCGTGGCAGGACTAGGCGTCTTTTTTTCGGCGCTGACTTGAGTTCAACTGAAGGCGCGGACCGCCAGCACGGCGGCGACGAGGAGGCCGACGACGGCGATCGAGATCCGCAGCGGGTCACTGGGGATGCGGCGCGCGTAGTGGGCGCCGATGCGGCCGCCGGCGAAGGAGGAGACCATGATCGTCACCGCGTAGCGCCAGTCGACCGGGGCGAGGAAGGCGTAGACGACGGCGGCGAGAAGGTTGGAGCAGCCGGCGAGGAGGATCTTCATCCCGTTTAGGTGCTGGAGGGTGTCGGCCACGAAGAGGGCGAGGAGTGCGAAGACGAGAATGCTGACGGCGGAGCCGAAGTAGGCCTGGTAGGCGCCGCAGAAGGCAATTCCAGCAAGGAGATAGGGCGAGCGCTCGTTGCCGGCGTGGGCGATGTGGGGGGTGAGGCGCGGCTGCAGGAGGAGCAGCAGGCAGGAGGCGGCGATCAGGACGGGGACGATCACTTCGAAGGCGGCGTTCGAAGTGAGCAGGAGCGCGACCGAGCCGGCGGCGGCGCCGAGCAGCAGCGGCACCAGCAGGCGGGCGAAGCGCTCGCCCTGTTCCCGCAGCAGGTCCGCGTAGCCAATCGCGCCGCCGACGGAGGCCGGCACGATTCCGACCGTGTTGGTGACGTTGGCCGAGAGCGGCGAGAGGCCGAGGGCGACCATGGTCGGAAAGGTGATCAGCGCGCCGCCGCCGGCGATGGAGTTCGCAGCCCCCGCGCCAGCCCCGGCCGCCGCAACGGCGAGTAGCTCGAGCATGCCTGCATCCTCGCCGAAGCGGCGGCGCCGGAAGCGCCGCCGCTGAAAAGGCAGATGCTCAGCTCGCTAAGCGAGGAAGCACTGCTTCAGGCCGTAGTCGTTTGCTTCTTCCTCTGCGCGGAAAAGGTATTCATTTGCCTTGGGGACGTTCACCGGCTTGGCTTCCGCGAAGTCAAGCGCCCTCCGAACATTTCCGAGCATCCCTTCAACTTTCTTGTCTTCACCGCTAGGAATTTCAATCGCTTCGATTTCATCGGCCTCAACTCCCAACGCCGCGGTGGTTTCTCTGAGCGTTCGTTTGATGTTGTTCGACTCCTGGGTCCGGGCCCTAGCCTTGATTTCACTCTTCTGCGTTTCGCAAATTTCATCCGCCTGCTTTACGAAAGCCTGTTTCGTGATGGCCGCTTCGCTGGAATCGCCGCAGCCGGCCGCCAGAAGAGCGGCCAGCGTAGCGCCGACCGCCAAAATCAAAAGTTGGTTTCGCACGACTCTCTCCCTCCTGCATCTGGATCACTCGTACGAAGCATTGAATCAGGATTTGCTGAGTACCTACAATATTCTCATGAAGGCGTAAACGTAAAATTACGCGCCCGATCTTTGGCGCCGCTCGCGCATGCGACAGCAATACTCATTTCAGCGGTTCCGGATGGGTGCAAAATCACAACGGGGGCCAGGAGGCGATAGTCGAGCGAGTACGCAGGAATGCGCTCTCGGACTTCTATCGAACGCATAGTTGCAGGCCAAAAGTTGGTCTTGCCGTGCCCCGATCCATCAGCCGCTTTGCTCTCCTTGACTAATAGGCTGACTTTGTCTTTGGATGAAGCCACCTCCCTGATGGGGGAAGTTCGCACCGCAGTTCAAACGAAAGGTATGAGATGAACCTCAAGAAGATCCTGCTCTTGGTGGGCTCGGCGTTGGCGCTGGTCGCCTTCGCGGCACCTGGGGCGGCACAGGCTCATTGCCTGGCAGAGGAAGGTGTCTGCATCGCAAATGGCAAAGGTGTGACACTGACAAGCACGAATCTTGTCACCCACACCGCCCTAGGCACATTGACATGTGAAAAGGTTACGCTCCACTACACGGTGGAGACAAACACCAATGAACACCTTGCCCTCGAACCTGTTAACGTCGGCGGCGTTGCAACAACTAACGCCACAACGCAAAACTGTGTTCTCCACACAGGTGGGAGCACGGGCGCTACACATCCCGTAGATATCACCGCCGCCGGGACGGATACAGTTACATACAATACATGGGGTACAGCTGAAGCCGTGTCGAAATATACGGCGAAAGTCACATTCACCGGTGGCGGCAGCGTAACCTGCACCTACGCCGGATCAGTCCACAACCAGAGCACCAACGGGACCAGCAACGTGACTATTGGTCCGTCGACTCTGAACGGTGGCCTCTGTGGTAATGCAACGATCGAAGGTAACGGAACCGTCGAGACATCGGACGGCACCGCGCTTACGTCGATAGTCGCACCGACATAATCGCTAAACGACGGTCGCTTGCTGTGGATCGTCGAGCAGTTGAACCGGGGGCCGCTTTGCGGCCCCCGGTTGTAGGTACAGCGTCCGTTCACGCGCGACTTCTTACGCGTACGGGAGAAAATGCGCCAGGCACTTGTTCGTATGTGCCTCGGTAAGCATAGAACGAGGAACCAGTGAATACCTAAGATAGCCGAGCGATTCCGCAGTAATGCGCTCTCGGACTCCTATCGACCGCATAGTTGCAGGAAGAAAGTGGATCTTACCGTGACCCCTGGTCCATCAGCAGCTCTGTGCTCCTTGACTAACGAGCCGTGCCTGTCTTTCAATTTGCAATGGCCTCCCTGATGGGGAGAGGTGGCACAGTTCGAAGAGAAAGGCATGAGATGAACCTCAAGAAGATGCTGCTCCCGCTCGGTGCGGTGTTGGCGCTGGTCGCCTTCGCGGTACCTGCGGCAGCGCAGGCCCATTGCCTTACAGAGGCATCAGACGAATGTGTCGCTGCGGGGAAAGGGGTGACATTCACAAGCACGAACTTCGTCATCCACACCTCTCTTGGCACAGTGACATGCGCCAAAATGACGTTCCACTACACGGTGGAGACAAACAACGATGAACACCTCTCCCTAGAACCGACCGTTTTGACAAATAACGCCACACCGGAAACCTGCGTCCTCCACACAGGCGGGGGCACGGGAGCGACACATATCGTACACATCTCTCCCGCCGGCACGGACACAGCTACATACAACACATGGGGTACATCTAAAATTGCATCCAGATATACGGTGAAATTCACATTCTCCGGCGGCGGCACCGTAACCTGCACCTACACTGGTGAAGTCCATAACCAGAGCATCAACGGCTCGAGTAGCGTAACCCTCGGCCCGTCGACGCTGAGCGGCGGCCTTTGTGGCAGCGCGACGATCGAAGGCACCGGGAGCATTGAGACACCCGGCGGCACGCCGCTTAAGGCTGACATCGCTGCAACATAAGTAGTCAACGACGAACCGGACGTGGCGGGTCGCCGAGAGGTTGAGGAGGGGGCTGCTTGGCGGCCCCCTTACGTATGCATCAGCATCCCTTCACGCGCGACTTCTTAGCGGTACGGGCAAAAGTTTGACGGGGTACCCATCCGTATGTAACGTCGTGTCCGTTCCCCAGGGACGTTGGGAACAGTGATGACCAGATTCGGGGGCGGCGGTTTTGGCGCACCTGCGACGGTGTGTCGACTACAACGGGGAGAGGGAGAGAAACGTGATATTGCAGGCGAGGGCTTCAACCGCCGGATCGACCATGCGGAAGGACACTAACCGTGGGGTGTTAGGCGTTCTCAGGAGAAGCGTGATCGTCCGCAACGTTGTGGGTGTCCTGTTGTTCGCTCTGCTCGTGTTCGCATCAAATGCCAGTGGAGCCCAGCTGATCGAAGTCGACCAGTTCTGCGCCAGTGCTGGAGCCGACGCTGGGCAATGCAAAAACGGGGAAGGTGTTGCCAGCAACCGCACGGGAGCCGGTGGAGTCGAAGCCGGCGATGTCTTCGTTGTCGAGAGAGTCAACAACCGCGTTCAGGAGTTCAGCAAGAGTGGAGCCTTTGTCCGCATGTGGGGCAAGAACGTAAACAGCGGAGGGGGAACCGGCTTCGAGGTCTGCACCGCTGCTGAAGCGGCTAACTGCCAGGCCGGCACGTCCTCTTCGGAAGCAGCCGCTCTCAACGCGCCCCGCGGAATCGCGATCGATCAGGAAACGGGCAACGTCTATATCGCCAACGGCGAAAATCGACGCATCGAGGTCTATAGCGCCAAAGGCGAATTCCAAGGCGCCTTCGGCTGGAATGTAAAGGTCACCGGTGCGGCCGAAGAATTCCAGTTCTGCACCGAAGCGACGGGCTGTCAAGCGGGACCTTCGACTGTCGCGATCAGCCAGAAAGCAGGAGCTTTCGCCAGCCTTCTCACCGGGGCGATGGCGGTGGATCCCGAAACTGGAAATCTCTGGGTCGGCGATGCCGCGAACCTGCGCATCAACGAATTCAGCTTCACCCTCAACGGCGGAAAAGAAGTGACCGCTGCCTCCTTCGTTCGCGCCTTGGGCTGGAATGTCAACGCGACGACCCCGGCCGAAGAACTTCAAACCTGTACGACTGCGAGCGGCTGCAAGCAGGCCGCGGCTGCCGGTCCTGAGGATGGTCGGTTCAACGAACCGCGCGGGCTTGCAGTCGATGCTTCAGGCGACGTTTACGCGGTATCCGCTGGCACGGAATGCACGGTGACGACCCCATGCCGAATATTCAAATTCAACTCGGACGGAAGCTTCGGCGAAACCTTCGGCCCGGACACTGGCGGTAACGAAGCTTGCCAGCTGACTTGGACGACGGACTTCGGCAATGACCATGGCGCCTTTGGCCTGGCGGTTAATCCCACTGATGAACACGTCTTCGTTGCCCACAAGACTGGCAAGACTGCCCTTGAAGTGTGCGAGTTCGGTCCGGATGGGACGCTCCTGCAACGCGCTCCGAAGGCGCCGATACCCACTACCAACGCCACCCTTGCCCATCAGACGCTTGCGCTTGGCATAGAAGGCCGCGTATACGTGCAGGCACCGACGGAAGCAAACGATGGCTGGCCGGTGCACATCCTGGGCCTCATCCCGGCGGCCCCCGCCAAAGTCATCGGGGTGAGCGAAATCACCACCGAAAGCGCCACCCCCGAGGGTCAGATCACGGTACCCAAACCGGGCGGACAGGGCTTCGATGTCGCCTATCACTTCGAGTACTCGGCAGACAATGGCTTCACCTGGGTCAAGGCTCCCGCTTCCGATGCCTTGCTGGGAACCACCGTGCCCGGTACTTACGAAGTGCACGAACAAATCTACGGTCTGAAACCGAACTTCACCTATCGGGTGAGGTTGGTGACCACCACCTCCTTCACGACGACGAGTGAAGTTTTCAGCTTCACTACGCAGAAGTCGGGTCCGACGATCGTCGAACAGAGGCCGTTTAACGTCACGCAGACCGATGCGCGCCTCCAGGCGGTGATCAATCCCAACGGCTTGCCGACCACCTACCACTTCGAGTTTGGCGCCAATCCCGCCTTCGGCATCCGGATTCCTGCCGACCACGAGCTCTTCGCGGGCGACGGGAGTGACCCCGTCCTCGTCTCGGCGTCGGTGGAAGGACTGCAGGAAAGGTCCATCTACTACTTCCGCGTTGTCGCGATCAACTCCGAGGGAGTCTCCGTTGGTCCATCGCAGCGGCTGGAAACCCTCAACCGCTATGGGCTGCCCGACAACCGGGCGCCCGAACTGGTCACTCCTGCCGACAAGGGAGCGGCGGGCTCCATTTCGCCTGGCCTCGGCTTTCAGCAGGTCGCCCAAGCTTCGGTGAAAGGCGATTCCTTCGTCTATCCGTTCGCCAACGGGACGAGCGACTCGACCAGCGGGGCACCCCTACGCGAGCGGGCCCAGCGCACCGCATCTGGCTGGGTTAGCACCCAGATATCGAGCCCTTCGCTGCTTCCACCAGTCAGGAAAGGCGCGCAGGATCTCGCCATTCCTAGCGAAATGCGCTTCAGTTCGCCGGACAACGGCTGCGGGTTTATCGAGACTTTCAACCCGCTGACCAAAGATACTTCTCAGCTCAGCGTCGAACTTGGAGTAACCAACCTCTATCGCTGGAACTCCGATGGATCATACGACCTCATCACCAGCCAAGTGCCCCTCAACCCCGATGCAAATGACGCCCAGGGCGGCCTCTATGACCGGGTCGAAGCGGCAGATGACTGTAGCCGCGTCTTCTTTCAGTCGGACTATGAACTGATCCCAGGCGCAAGTGGCCTCTACGAATGGGAGGAAGGAGCCCTGCGGGACGCCGGTGTACTGAAATCCGAACCGGGCGGCCCGATCGGGACGAAAATAATCTTGGGCGCCCAGAGCGGTGGGATTCCTGCCTATGCCGTTCTGGGCGGTCAGAGCCCTAACCAGGCAAGCTCGTCCCGATGGAACGCCGTCTCTCCGGACGGAAACCACATGTTCTTCACTGCGATCCCCGGCGAAGGGCCGAGCAGCGGCACGCCGGCGATTTTCATGCGGACGAATGGGGGCGCGGATATCCTCGAAATTTCCGCATCGGAGACCGGGGTCCCAACCAACGGCGCACGCTTCGAAGCCGCCTCAGCCGACGGCAGCCATGTCTTCTTCCGCGCCAACTACGGCATCGACGCTGGAGCCAGCAGCCCCGGCCCGACCAACGAGAGTTGCGGCCCCCTGTTCGGGGAAACCGACCAGTCGGATTCTCCCGCGCTCGAAAAGAAGCCGTGTGACCTCTACGTGTACGACGTCGATAGTGGCGAACTGACGGATCTTTCGGCCACGGTGGCAGAACCCGGGGCCGAGATTCAGGGTGTGGTCGCGGCCAGCGACGATGGCTCCAGCGTCTACTTCGCTGCACTCGGCCAGCTTGTTCCCGGCAAAGGCCACACTTACACCGAGAACGTCTCCGGCGACGGTTCGGCCAACGTCTATCTCGCGCGGGAGGGCGCGCCACTCGCGTATGTGACCACCCTGGCCGATCACGATCTCCTCGGCCCCGCCAGCGCCACCCTGATGCACCGGTCAAGCGAATGGGACGCGGCGACGAGTGCCGACGGCAAAGCGCTCCTTTTCGCCTCCTCGTTGAACCTGACGGGCTGGGGCAACGGCGGTGCCGATAAATATGCCGCCTACCTCTTCTCGGCCGACAGCGGCCATATCGCCTGCGTTTCCTGTCGGCCGGACGGGCTCGAATCGGTGGCGCTTTCCGGACAGTCGCAGTGGCTCCTGGCAGACCCCGAACAGTCTTTACAGCCGCGGTCGATCAGCATCGATGGCAATCGGGTCTATTTTAGCTCACCCGACGTGCTGGCTACCGGTGCCATAACGGGCAAGAGGAACGTCTACCAGTGGGAGCAGGGTCAGGTGTCGTTCCTGGGGTTCGCCGATCCAGGTGGCCTACAGGGCTTGGCCGGCTACTGGGGCGCCAGCGACAGCGGCGACGATGTCTTCGTCGCCAGTGGTGAAAGTATGGTGCCACAGGACACTGACTCGCTTTCAGACGTCTACGACCTGCGGGTCGACGCCGTCGTCCAGCCACTATCCGTCTCACCGCCGAGCTGCCAGGTCGATGATTCGGTTCCGCTCCTGCCGAACCAGGTCTACTGCCAGGGTAATCCGACTCCGCAGCCTGGATCGATACCCCGTGGCACGAATTCATCGGGCGGGAATGTGAAGAGCAGCTCCTGTCCGAGCGGCAAGCTCCCGCGCGGGGTGCGCTGCCTGAGCAAGCGTCAGATCGCGCAGCACCGATGCCATCGGGTCAAAGGCGCGAAGGCCAAGGCACGCTGCGTGCGGAGGCAGCTACAGAAACTCAACCGAACGGAAAGCAACAACAGGGGGGCTGCAAAGTGATCCGGGCAAACGCGACGAAGGGGCTCAGAGTCCTCCTCCTGACCGGGTTGCTGCTGGCAGGATGTGCGGCGGTATCGGCTGCAGCGCAAGCCGCCACGCCCGCTTGGGCCCCGATCGCTGCCTCCGGTCCGACGAACCTACCTCCCACCCAGAGCGAGGTGCAGCGGGTCGCGGTTGACGCTGAAGGCGGAACCTATGCGTTGACGGCAACGACGGGGAAAGGCAGCGGCACGCTAAACGTCGCTCAGGGTTTCGGCATCTACTCTGCGGGCGCCACCCAGATAGAAGTCCTAGCTTTCAGTCCGTTCGAAGTGGGCCAGGCGATCAGCGGTGAAGGGATCGCACCCGAAACTGAAATCACCGCCGTTGAAACTACCCCAATCGAAGGTGGGTTCGAAGTCAAAGCCACCTTGTCTAAACCGACGGTGGGCGGAGCCTTTTTCGCTATCGTCACTGCAAGCTCGAAGGTCGTGACCGAAGTCTCTACGACGCTTGGGAGCTTCGCCGTCGGCCAGACGATCAGCGGCATCGGCATCCCTCCCGGAACGACCATCACCGCCGTGGGTCCCCAAACTCTGACGCTCTCGGCGTTCCCTAACGAAGGTGGCGTACAGTCCCTATCCGCTACGGAGATCACTGGTCCGATCGACTTCGATGCCGATGCAGCTGAGCTGGAAGCTGAGCTGAACGCACTGCCCACGCTCGAGGTTGCAGTAAACGGTGGCCCCGGCAGCAAAAACGCCAGCAACCCGTACTTCGTCGCCTTTGGTGGAGACCTGGCGGATCAGAACGTCCCGCTGTTGAGCGCCGACAGCAGCGGGCTTACCGGCGGCAATAACCATCTGGCCACGGTGACCACGGCGCTCCAGGGCGGTCCCGGCACGACCGAAATCGCGATCTACCCGCAGAACGTCGGCGGCGCCCCCAGCTCAGGTGTAAGTGAATTGAACTTCACCCTGCCGCCGGGGGTAACCACCACCGACACCCCGTTCGGCTTCGCCGGTTCCTTCGGACCACCGTGGGAATGCAGCCCGGTCGGATCGGGGCAGACCGAAGGAACCTGTACCTCCACCGGGTACGTGGCCGAGCCCGGGGTGACGTTGCCCCCTCTGATCGTCCCGGTTGCTGCCGGTCCCACCGCCGCTGACGGCGTCGTCCACATCGAAGTTTCCGGCGGTGGAGCCCTCGGTGTTGCCACCTACGACATGCCGCTGGTCGTGAGCGGAATCCCTTCCCCACCCGGGCTGCAGGCTTTTACCGCCGGCAGCTATGACAGCGAAGGCGCAATCGATACCCGCGCCGGCGCCCATCCCTATTCGGCTTCGACCGGGATTCTTGTCAACAGTGTCCGCTCGCCGCTGGGCTTCGTCGTTCCCGCGGGTGAGTTCCGCGACATCCTCGTTGACACGCCACCCGGTTTCCTCGGCAATCCGCTAGCCACCCCACAGTGTCCGGAATCGTTCGAACGGGACGAATGTGAGCAGGCCTCGCTCGTTGCGACTGCTCAGCTTCCCCTCGGCGTGGGGCAATTCGGGGAATTTGCCGCAGTCACCAACGTCGAGGCGCCGCTTGGCTATCCGGCGAAATTCCGTTTCATCGTTGCCGAAAACGTCATCGTCAATGTCGTCGCCTCGCTGCGAAGCGACGAGGACTACGGGGTCGAACTCGGCTCTTACAACACGCCACAGCTGAAAACCGCGATGGGAGCATTCTTCACCGTGTGGGGTACTCCTCTCGACGCTGGCCACGACAGCGTGCGCTGTCGAACGTTCAACCTGATAACCGTTCCGCAGCAAGGGGTCGACTGCGTCGATGCCAGCGAAATCATCGCCGCGGGTGGCCAGGAAAACGCTTTCCTCTCCAATCCCGTCGATTGCGCCGAAGAGGCTGCCCGGCAGCCGAAGGCGACGGTCAACGTCAACCTCTGGCAGAACCCCGGCCTGCTTTTCACCTACGACACGGCGCTGCAGCCGGTAACTGAATGCGACAAACTCAAATTCGCAGCGAACTTCGGCTTCAGGCCAACCGAAACGAGCGCTTCCGACAGTCCCAGCTCGTTCGAAACCGAAATGACGGTCCCACAGGGGGGCCTGACCGATCCCAGCGGGCGGATCACGCCGCCTATCAAGGAATCGGTGATCGAACTTCCTAAGGGCGTCGTCGTCAACACCGCGGCGGCGGACGGTCTCGGCGCCTGCAGCGAGGAACAGATCGGGTTGAAGGGAACCAACTTCCCCCGGCCGAACGCGATCCGCTTCACCAAGGACCCCAACACCTGCCCGGCCAACTCGAAGATCGGCACCGGGGAAGTGAAATCGGACCTTCTGGAAGATCCACTCCATGGCGATCTCTTCCTTGCTGCGCAGGAAGACGGCAACCCGTTCGGTTCCCTCTTCGCCGTCTACCTGGTCGTCGAAGATCCCGCCCGCGGCATCATCATCAAGCTGCCGGGTGAAGTGCAGCTCGACCCACAGAGCGGGCAGCAGCGGATCGTCTTCAAGGACCTGCCACCGTTCCCCTTCAGCCGATTGAGCCTGAAGCTGAAGGGCGGCAGCCGTTCGCCGCTGGCGACGCCGACTACCTGCGGGAAATATGTCTCCACGGTCACCAACACTCCCTGGTCGGCGCCAGAATCCGGTCCGCCGACCGTCTCGGAAAACGAATTCGCCATCGACAGCGGGCCGAACGGCCAGCCGTGTGCAGCCACGCCGGCCGACCGTCCCTTCGGGCTCGACCTGAAGGCAGGCAGCGCCAACCCGACCGCTGGCGCCTTCAGCCCGTTCAGCTTCCAGATCACGAGGCCGGATGGCGCCCAGGAAATCGACACCCTGGACGTCAAGCCGCCGCCTGGTCTGGTGGCTTCGCTGAAGGGCATCCCGCGTTGCTCGGATGCGGCACTTGCCGCAGCGGCCGCGGCGAGCGGCAAGGACGAGCAGGCGAACTCCGCCTGCCCCTCTGGGAGCGAGATCGGCCACACCTTGGTCGGCGCCGGCTCTGGCCCGACGCCTTACTTCGTCCCGGGCAAGATCTACCTCGCCGGCCCTTACAAAGGGGCGCCCCTTAGCCTTGCGGCGATAACTCCGGCTGTGGCCGGGCCGTTCGACCTCGGCACCGTGGTCATCCGCAGTGCCGTCTACATCGATCCAGTCACCTCGCAGATCACCGCCAAGACCGATCCGCTTCCCCAGATGCTCAAGGGCGTTCCAGTGCGGGCTAGGGACTTGAGGGTGATCCTCGACCGCCCGGGCTTCTCGCTCAACCCGACCAACTGCGAACCGAGCCAGATCCAGGCCACGGTCACCGGCAACTCGGGGGCGGTCGCGAATCTCTCGCAGGGCTTCCAGGTGGGCGGCTGCGACAAGCTCGGCTTCAAGCCGCAGATCAAATTGACCCTCGCGGGTGGGACGAAACGCGCCGACAACCCGCAGCTGACGGCCGTCGTAACGCCCCGGCCCGGGGACGCCAACATCGCCTCGGCCTCGGTCAAATTCCCGCATTCCGCCTTCCTGGACCAGTCGCACATCCGGACCGTTTGTACGCGGGTCCAGTTCGCGGCGGACGCCTGCCCCAAAGCCGCCATTTACGGCCAGGCCGAAGCAGTGACCCCAATTCTCGACGAGCCTGTGAAGGGACCCGTGTACCTGCGGAGCTCCAACAACCCCCTGCCTGATCTCGTCGCGGACCTGAGAGGGCCCGCCGACCTGCCGATCAAAGTCGAGGCCTCCTTCCGTACGGACTCCGTCAAAGCCGCGCTGCGAAGCACGCTCGATTTCGCGCCGGACGTCCCGGTGACGCGCTTCACCCTGAAGATGCAAGGTGGGAAAAAGAGCCTGCTGGTGAACAGTCAGAACCTTTGTGCCCACGCCAACCGGGCTACGGCTCGCTTCAAAGGCCAGAATGGCCGCACGTTCGAAGCGCGTCCGAAGGTCGTCGCCCTCAAGTGCAAGAAGCACGGCAGGCATAAACGCCACCGGCGGTGAACGCTGCAGCTCGAGTAGCTCTCGCTGGTGCCGCGATGGTCGCGGCGCTGGCGATCGGCTGTGGAGGTGCTGGGGAAGGGAGCAGTACCGCGGCCACTGCGCTCGAGCAGAAGCGCCTGACCAAAGCCGAGTACGTGAAGGAGGCGACCGCCCTCTGTGTCAGGGAGAAGGCGCAGATCATTGCCAAGCTCGAACCCCTACTTTCGAAGTTCGAAAAAGGCGAAGGTACTCCCGAGCTCGCTAGTCAGGCAATGGAGGAGGTGATCCTGCCCGGCTTCCGCGTGCAGTACGAAGACCTCCGGGCTCTGGTGCCCCCGTGGAAAGACGCCGACTTTCTGGATCTGATGTTGCTGAAATTCTCCCGCTCGATCGAGGACGGAGAAGAAGACCTCGCGAAGTTCTTCCACATCAAACCCAGCACCTACAGCGAATTCGTCGAGGGCACGCTGATGACGCGGGAGTTCGGAGTCAAGGGATGTGGAAGCCTTCGCCGCTCTCCCGAAGCTGTCCTCGAAGCCTTCTGAGTCCCCTGTGCGGGCGCTCGGAGCCTAAGCGAGACCAACAAAGCGCCCACGCAAAAATACGTTCGCACGACCGTGCATTCCTGCATTTGCAGACAAAAAACCACGGTGTCATATTCGAACACAGCGGTTCATTCCGGGACCTTGACTAGAACCGCGCCCGGCAGTTGCATGGGTCTGTGCCCTGGAGGAGGGGCATATCGCAATCGCAGGACAACTGGAAGGGAGAACGATGTACTTCAAAAGAAACCTACTTATGGCTAGCATGGTATTGGCAGCGATCGCGTTCACGGCGCCAGCAGCAGCTCAAGCCCAGGCGCACGGATTGACAGAGAGTGGAATATTCATCGCGGCGAATAGCGGTGTGACAATCACAACCACCAACCTCATTATCCACACCGCACTCGGAACAATCACATGTGCAAAAATCACGCTCCACTACACCGTGGAGACAAACACCGATGAACATGTCGCACTAGAACCCGTCAATGTGGGTGGGGTTGAAACAACCAACGCGACAACCGAAAATTGCACGCTCCACACAGGCGGACCCACTGGTGCGACACACCCCATCGATGTCAGTAATGCTGGCACGGATACAGTCACATTCAATACATGGGGTACGGGGTCGGCAGCATGGAGGTGGACCACAAAAATCACATTCACTGGCGGCGGCAGCGTAACCTGCACTTACTCGGGTTCAGTGGCCCTTCAGGCCACGAATGGATCTAGCAATGTGAGCATGGGTAAATCGGTGCTCGCTGGAGGCCTCTGCGGCAACGGGGAAGTCGCCGCTACCGGGTCAATGGAGACATCGAATGGCACGGCACTCGCTGCCGACATCAAAACGACATAGATGACCGGCAATCAGCGGGGCGCCGCAATTCGCTGAGGAATTGAGCCGGGGCCATGTTGGCCCCGGCTTGAGAAGCCGCCCACGCGGAAATGCGTTCCCCGAGACGAGGGCGAAGCAGAAAGGGAGACCAAAAATGATCGTTAAGAAAGCACTGCTTCTGGCCAGCATGGCGCTATCGGCAGTTGCCTTCTCGGTGCCGGCAGGTGCCCAGGCGCAGACGCACGGGCTCACAGAGGGTGGAGCTTTCATCGGAGCAGGTAGTGGTGTGACAATCACAAGCACCGACTTGGTGATTGTGACCTCGCTTGGAACTATCACATGCGGGAAGGTGACGCTCCACTACACGGTAGAGACAAACACCGATGAACACGTCGCCTTGTCCCCGGTCGTAGAAACAGCTAATGGTACAACGGAAAAATGTCATTTGCGAACAAGCAATGGAACTTTGCACCCAGTTGACATTGGTCCATTTGGAACCGACACAGTAACATTCAACACATGGGGAACAGCATCGGTAGCCACGGCCATCACCGTAAACGTCACATTTGTTCCTAAAGGCAGCGTGACCTGTACCTTCAAAGGGAACCTGGACGTTCAGGCCAACATGCTGAGCGACGGAGTCACGATCTTCCCCTCGGTATTAGCCGGAGGACTATGCGGCAACGGCGAATCCTTCGGCACCGGAACAATTGAGACATCGAACGGTACGGCGCTCATTGCTGGCATCAAAGCGACACCGTAAGCGTAAGCCGGAGACTAGTGCCGACTCGTTGAGCAGCTAACTCGGGGGCAATTTGTTGGCCCCCGAGTTCGGCTCAATCTTTGCCGAAGAGGCGGTTGCGAAGGCGTGACCACGCCGAAGGCGGGCGCGGTTGGGTCGCCCGCCACTCCGCCTCGGTCGGCAGGCCGCCGGCTTTGCGGGCGCGCAAGACGCACTCGGTGTGGGCGTGGCGGCGGCGGGATTTGTCGCCTTCGGGCCAGATCAGGACGTGCTCGGAGAGGGAGGGGAGGTGCTTGCCGCAGAGGGGGCAGCGGTAGGTGGCCGGCTTCAGGTTCTGGGCGGGGCGCATGTCCCACCAGCGGGGGGCGTCGTTCGGGGCGCCCTGAGGGTCAGGCGGCACCGGTGATCTGCGGCGTGGTGGTGCCGCCCCGCTGCTTCTCCCGGTCGCGGACGAGGTTGAAGAAATAGTCGTTGCGGCCGCGGCGCATGCGGCGGGGGAAGGCGGGACGGGCGCGGCGGTGGGAGGCGGCGATCGCCTGGAAGGCCGCCTCGTGCCGGGCGCTCCACTCGATGCCGAAGATGTCTCGCACCTGCGGCGGCAGCGTGCCCTTGATGACCAGGTTCTGGACGGCGATGTTGGCGCGGGCGTGGGGCGGGACCGGCTGGCGGAAGGCGACCAGCGGCGCCATCTCCAGCGCGTGCTCGGTCGCTTGCAGGTCGGGGGCGGCGAGTTTGGCGTCGAACCAGGCTTGGAACTCGCGGTAGGTGGGCGGGACGGACTCGCGGGGAAGGAGGAAGAGCTCGCCGAAGCGGACGTAGTCCTGCCAGAGCGCTTCGCGCTCGGCCTCGCTCAGCGGCCGGGCCATCGTCTCGTACATCACCCGCCCCGAGTCGGCGATCACCGCCAGCGTCCACAGCATCAGCTCCGGGTCGAAGGCCGAGTAGGCGCTGCCGGCGGGGTGGGCGCCGGCTGCCTCGGGCAGCTCGCCCTTGACCCGCTCGTGCAAGCGGTGGACCGCCCCCAGCGCCTTGTCGGCTTCGGCCTTAGTGCCGAGGAAGACCGTCTCCTGGATCTTCGCGGTGCGGGCGAGGCGGGTGAAGGGATGGTCGCCCGCTGCGGTCGAGAGCATCGTGCCGGTGTAGGTCAGCGGTTCAAGCGCCCCAATCAGCAGCGCTCGCTGCCCGTAGAGGAGGCCGACCGAGCGCTCGCCGTGGACACGGCGCGCCATCGATTGGCCGGGTGGGAAGTAGTGGTCGCTCACTGGTCGTCCCGAGAAGACTAACGCTGGGTACCTGTCCACTAAAAAATCGCTGGCCGATTCGGCAGAACCGGCGAGCTACTCGGGCGTCTGAATCTCCCTACTCATCGCCACCAAGGCCGAGCCCGAGGCGGGCGCAGCGAGCCCGCGCAGTTCGTGCGCGTCAAAGATCTCGTCGAGTTCCTCGCGGGTCAGCGTCTCGCGCTCCAGCGCCAGCACCGCCAGGTGGTCGACGATCTCGAGGTTGGCGGAGATCAGCGCCCGGGCGCGGCGGTAAGCCTCGTGGGCGAGGGTCAGCGCCGCCTGGTCGACGTCGCGGCGGGTCTGGTCGGAGACGGCGTAGTCGCCGGTCGGCATCGCGATCGGCGGCGGCCCGTCGTGGTCGACCGCGACCCCCATCCCGAATTCGGAGACCATCTGCTTACAGACCAGGTGCACGCGGTTGAGGTCGTCGGAGGCGCCGGAGTAGCTCTCGCCCAGCACCACCTCCTCGGCGGCGCGGCCGCCCAGCAGCGTCACCACCTCGTCGATCAGTTCGTCGCGCGACTTCAGATAGCTGTCCTCCTGCGGCGAGTGAGCGACGAAGCCGAGCGCCGGGCCGCGGGGGACGATGCTGAGGATCTCCGGCGGGTCGAGGCCGAGCAGCTTGCGGCAGAGCGCGTGGCCGGCCTCGTGGTAGGCGACGATCCGCCGCTCCTTTCCGCTGAGGCGGCGCGCCTGCTGGGAGCCGACCGCCTGGCGCAGCAGCGCCTCGTCGAGGTCGTCGCGGGTCATCGCCCAGCGGCCCGCGCGGCCGGCGATGATCGCGCCCTCATTGAGCGCGTTGGCGAGCTGGGCGCCGGTCAGCCCGGTGGTCTTGCGGGCGACGTCGCCGAGGTCGAGGTCGGGGGCGAGCGGCTTGTTCTTGGCGTGGCTGCGGAGGATCGCCTCGCGGCCCTTGCGGTCGGGCGGGGCGACGAGCACGCGGCGGTCGAAGCGGCCGGGGCGCAGCAGCGCCTTGTCGAGCTTGTCGACGTGGTTGGAGGCGGCGATCACGATCACCATCCCCGGGTCTTTCTCGAAGCCGTCGAGCTCGACCAGCAGCTGGTTCAGGGCCTGCTCGCGCTCGCTGCTGCCACCGTCGCCGCCACTGCCACTGCGGTGGCCGCCGATCGCGTCGAGCTCGTCGATGAAGATGACCGCGCGGCCGGCCTTGCGCGCCTCTTTGAAGAGGCGACGGATGCGGGCGGCGCCGCGGCCGACGAACATCTCGACGAAGCCCGAGCCGGAGGCGGCGAAGAAGTCGACGCCGGCCTGGGCGGCGACGGCGCGGGCGAGCATCGTCTTGCCGGTGCCGGGCGGGCCGTAGAGGAGGACGCCGCGCGGGGCCTGGGCGCCGAGGGCGGCGAAGCGGTCGGGGTCGCGCAGCCAGGCGGTGACGTCCATCAGCTCGTCTTTGGCGGCGTCGACGCCCTGCACCTCCTCCCAGAGGACCGGCGCGGTGCGGCTCGCCTTGACCGTCTCCGGCTTGGTCGAGCCCATCATCCCCCGCATCATTTTCATGAAGACGAAGAGCAGGACGGCCATGAAGAAGACGCCGAAAACCGGGTACCAGTTGAAAAAGAATTCCTGTACGTCGGTGGCCATTGGTGCAGTCTGGAGACAAAGTTGCGATTCCTACATCGCACATTTGTCCAATTCTGCGAAAAGGGCTAAAGGTCACGCCTGAGCGAGGTCAGAAAGTCACCCGTAGGATCCGCCCGTGGAGATGAGACGCACGGTCAGCGCGCCAGAGCTGAAGGCGCAGATCGAGGCCGAACGCGAGGGGCGGCCGTTCCTCCTCTTCCGGGATGGGGCGGGGGAGCAGGCGATCCTGCCGATCGAGGCCAACGCCGAGCTCTGGGTCGGGCGCAGCGGCTCGGCCGACGTGCGGCTGGAGTGGGACGAGGAGGTCTCGGCCCTGCACGCGCAGATCGAGGTCGTGCGCGACGAGTGCACGCTGGTCGACGACGGCCTCTCCCGTAACGGCTCCTTCGTCAACGAAGAGCGGGTGCACGGCCGGCGCCACCTACGCGACGGCGACTCGCTGCGCTTCGGGCAGACCGTCGTCACCTACCGGCGCCCCGGCGAGGACGCGCCGGAAGCGACCGCGATCGCCAGCGAGATGCCAGCCGCGGCGACGGTCTCGCCCGCCCAGCGCAAGGTCCTCCTCGCCCTCTGTCGTCCATATAAAGACGGCGACTCGTTCGCGACCCCGGCGACCAACCAGCAGATCGGCGAAGAGCTCCACCTCAGCGTCGACGCGGTGAAGACCCACATGCGGGCGCTGTTCGAGAAGCTCGGGGTCGGCGACATTCCTCAGAACCAGAAACGCGTGGCGCTGGTTGAGCGGGCATTGCAGAGTGGGATTGTGAGTCGCCGCGAGCTTTAGCAGGGGTGAGCAGGTTCACCCCTGGGGGGTCTGGGAGCAGGGGTCAATCCGGGCGAATCTGGGTCCACGACATCAAGTCGACCAACCAAGACTCAGGAGGAACCCGAAATGAACAGCACTCACACCACCAAGACCCGCAACATCGTCCGCACCGGCATCCTCGCCGCGATCGCAGTTGTCGCGATGATGATCGCGCCGGCGCTTGGCGCCGCTGCGCCGGTCAAGTTCGGCTCCATGCTCAACCCGACCGTGCAGCCGTCGAACTCGCTCCCCGGGCTGCGTTGCAGTCAGGAAGCGCCCGGTCCCTGCACCTTCGTCCAGGAGGAAGCCTACGGTCGCCCGGACGGCGGCGAGCTCGCCCCGAAGACCGGCACGATCAAGAAGATCAGGCTGATCGCTGGCGGCCCTGGCAGCTTCAGGCTCCAGATCGCCAAGGTGAAGCGCTCGACCCTGTTCGGCACGAACGAAGCGAAGGTCGTCGCCAACGGTCCCCGGATCAGTTACCAGGGCCAGACCGAAGCCAACTTCGAAAGCGACAACTACAAGGTCGAGAGCTTCAACGTCAACGTGCCGGTGCAGAAGGGCCAGCAGCTGGCGCTGAAGGGCAACATCACCTCAATGATCCGCTGCTCCTCGGGCGGCGACAACACCCTCATCTACACGCCGCCGCTGGGCAACTCCTTCCGCCCCGCGACCAACACCGACGGCTGCTGGATCCTGATCGAAGCGCTCATCCGCTAGTTCCGCTCGACCTGAGAGCCCCCGACTATGGCGTCCTCGCCGGAGTCGCCGAAGAGGACCCAGGCCTTGTTGCCGCCGTCGTAGTCGGGGGCCCAAAGCTTCAGCGTCGCCGGGCGGCCCCAGACGGTCACCTCCTCCTCGCCGGTCGAGTCGAGGCCGCGCCAGATCCGCACGAAGGGGTTGCTCTCCCACTCCTCGCCGATCGTCGTCGGCTCTTTGTGGCCGGGGTGGACTTTGGTCTCCGGATGGAGCTCCATCAGCCGCATCACCGAGGCCTGAAGGTCGGCGAAGCCGCTGGCGCCGGGGGCCATCGTGCCGCCGACGGTTCCCTTGAAGAGGACGTCGGCGGTGAAGATGTCAGTGCCGTCGATGAGGAAGGCGAGGTGGCCGGCGGCGTGGCCGGGGGTGAAGAGCGCTTCGACGTGGAGCCCGCCGGCGTCCAGCGCCTCGCCGTCGCCGAGGATGACCGCGACCTCCTCGTCGAGCTCCGCCGCGCAGGCCTCGTGGGCGACCAGCGGCGGGTTGCCGAGCTGCGCCCGCCCCTCGGCGAGGCCGGCGACGTGGTCGCCGTGCGGGTGGGTGACGAGGACGTGGGTGATCTCGATCCCGTCGCGCTCGATCCGCTCCAGCAGCGGTCCGAGTTCGTCGTTGCCGTCGATCAGCACGCCAGTCCCCTGGTCGGGGTCGGCGACCAGGTAGGCGTTCGACAGCCACATCGGGTTCTCGGTCCTCTCGACGATCACTGCTCCTCCTCGTTTGGTGAAACGGTCGCCGCGGAGGTTACGGCGCTGCCGTCCAGAAGCGTTTGCGCGACCAGCTCGGGGTTGTCCCAGGTGGGGGTGTGGCCGACGCCGGGGAGGACGAGGAAGCGGGCGCCGGCGGGCCGGCGGTGCGGCTTCGGTGGGCCGACCAGGCGGTCCTTTTCGCACCAGGCGATCGTCACCGGCACGTCCTCCGGATAGCCCGCGGGGTCGAAGACATGGGTCCGCATCGCCCGGTTGGCGCCGTCGTAGCCGTTGGCGTCGATCCAGCCGAGGACGAGCTGGCGGGCGGCCTCGGGCGGGATCCGCTCGGGGTGGGCGGCGAAGGTCGAGACGGCGCGTCGGCGCAACGCCGGGACCCAGAGCGCCGGCACGACGGCGGGACGGAAACGCTGCGCCAGCTCCCGCAGGTTGCCCTCGCGCTCGCCGATCGGCGCTTTCCAGAGTCCGGCGGGGGAGATCGCGGTCACCGATGCCGCCCAGCCGAAGCGACCCATTTCCAGCCCTACCCAGCCGCCGAGGCTGTTGCCGGCGACGTGGGGACGCTCGATCCCTCTCGCTTCGCACTCCGCCTGCAACGCCCGGGCGAGGTTGGCCGCGGTCGGCTCGATCCCCTCGGCCAGCGGCGGCGCCGCGCCGAACCCGGGCATGTCGATCGCGTGGACCTCGCGCTCGCCTTCGAGCAACGGGATCACCGGCTCCCAGACGCCGCGGGAACCGCCGAGGCCGTGGATCAGGAGCAGCGGCTCCCGCCGTCCCGCGTTCGCCGCGCTCACCGGGCCTTCGGCTTGGCGAAGAGCGCCTGCACGTCGCCAATCCGCCGCTCGCGGAAGCCCGCCTCGGAGGAGCTGAGGTAGAAGTCCCAGAGGCGGCGGAAGCGCTCGTCGTAGCCGCGGCCGCGCAGTCGCTCCCAGGCGGCGAAGAAGCGCTCGCGCCAGGCGGCCAGGGTCGGCGGGTAGTGGGCGGTGATGTCGTCGATCCAGACCTGCTTCATCGAGGTCACCCGCTCCAGGCTGTCGGCGATCAGCCCCTGCGAGGGCAGGCAGCCGCCGGGGAAGACGTGGGTGTTGGCGAAGCTCTTCGCCGCCTTCTCGACCTCGTAAATGCGGTCGTCGATCGTGATCGCCTGCAGCAGCATCAGGCCATCTTCGCTGAGCAGCTGGTCGCAGCGGCGGAAGTAGTCGTCGAAGTACTGCCAGCCGACCGCCTCGATCATCTCCACCGAGACGAGCCGGTCGTAGCGGCCCTCGAGGTCGCGGTAGTCCTGGAGCAGGACCGTGACCTGGTCCTCGAGGTCGGCCTCGCGCACGCGCCGCCGCGCCAGCTCGAACTGCTCATGGGAGATCGTCGTCGTCGTCACACGGCAGCCGCTGTGCCGGGCGGCGTGGATTGCCATCCCGCCCCAGCCGGTGCCGATCTCCAACAGGTGGTTCTCGGGTCCGAGCCGGAGCCGCTCGCAGATGCGGTCGAGCTTGGCCAGCTGCGCCTCCTCCAGGCTCGCCGCCCGGTCGGGGAAGTAGGCGCAGGAGTACATCATCCGCTCGTCGAGGAAGGCGGCGAAGAGGTCGTTGCCGAGGTCGTAGTGGGCGGAGATGTTGCGGCGGGCGCCGGTGCGGTCGTTCTCGGGGACGAGGCCGCGGACCCGGTGCAAGAGGCCGCGCGGCCGGGCGACGGCGCCCCGCAGGCCGTCCGTCTGGCGCAGCTCGCGGGCGGCGATCTGGATCAGGGCGACGAGGTCGTCGGTCTCCCAGAGGCCGTCGACGTAGCCCTCGCCGAGGCCGACGCTGCCGCGCAGTGGCCCGCGCCAGGCGGCGGGGTCGTTGATCGTGAGGGTGGCGCGGAGGTCGGCGTCGGCCGGGCCGTAGCTGCGTTCGCGGGCGCCTTCGACGACGTCGATGCGGCCGTTGCGGACGCGGCCGAGGACGGCGCCGACGCCGGCGCGGGCGAGCGTGTCCCTCATCCCGCCGTCTCCGGATGCGGGTAGTACTTCGCCCCCTTCAGCTTCAGCCGCAGCGACTGCGCGTAGATCTTCGTCACCACCTGTAGCGACATCGCCGGGTAGCGGGCGAGCAGCCCGGTCAGGGTGCGGCGGGAGAGCGCATGGCGGCGCAGGCTGAGAGTCGCGTCGAAGCTCTTACCGTCGCCGTCGTTCGGGCGCGACTCGATGTGGACGGAGAGGCGCTCACCGGGCTCGGAGGCGCGGAAGGAATAGGTCTGGTCCATGCCCATCAGCGGGGATACGTGGAAGGTCTTCTCGAGCTCCTCGCTGAGGACGCTACCGCGCCGCTCGCCCCGCGCCAAGACGTAGGGATGGCGCTCGCCCCAGGGGATGTTCTGCACGTCGGCCACAACTGCATCTACCCGCTCGCCCGCCGAGTCGAAGCAGTAGTAGAGGGAGACCGGGTTGAAGCTGTGGCCGAAGTAGCGGAGGCCGGCGAGGAGGCGGACCGGCCCGGAAGGGGAACTGCCGGCTGCCTCCTCGACCGCCTCGCGCGCGCACCGGTCGAGCGGGAGCGCCGGGTCGCCCATGAAGTCCTCGCGACGGAAGCGAGCGAGGGCGCGGCCGCGGGCCGAGAAGAGCGGATAGGGGTCGAGCACCTCGGGCAGCTCGGCCAGGTCGAGGTACATGAGGAAGAGCGGGTAGCGGAACTCGTGCTCGACCGGCTCGAAGCGCCGGTGCCGGACCCAGCCCTCATAGACGGCTGAGGCGCTCACGCGGCCACCGCCTCTGGGACTGCCGATGGGATGCCTTCGCAGGTGCGTAGCGCGCTGACGACTCCGTCCTCGTGGAAGCCCCAGCCCCAGTAGGCGCCGCAGTAGTGGGTGCGGCGGCCGGCGTTGCTGATCTCGGCGTGGCGCGCCTGGGCGGCGACGCCCTCCTTGGTGTAGACGGGGTGGTCGTAGGCGATCTTGCGGATCGTCTTCGCGGGATCGATTTCCTCGCTGCGGTTGAGCGTGACGAAGTAGTCCTGCTGGGTGCGCAGGCGCTGCAGGTTGTTCATCCAGTAGGTGACGGTCGTTCCCTGCGACGGCCCCGGGGTCAGGTGGAAGTTCCAGCTCGACCAGGCGGCGCGCCGGCGCGGCATCAGCGAGGCGTCGGTGTGGAGGACGGCCTCGTTGCGCTGGTAGGGGATCGCGCCGAGAATCTCGCGCTCGGACTCGCTCGGGTCGGCGAGCATCGCCAGCGCCTGGTCGGAGTGGGTGGCGAGGACGACCTGGTCGAACTCCTCGCTCTCGCAGCCGTCGGCCTCGATCCGCACCCGGTCGGCCAGGCGCTCGATCCGCCGCACCGGCGCCCCGGTCCGCACCCGGTTGCGCCACGGCGCCGTAATCGCCTCGACGTAACTGCGCGAGCCGCCGCTCACCGTCCGCCACTGCGGCCGGTTGCGCAGGCTGTACATGCCGTGGTTCTCGAAGAACTCGGCCATGAAGCTGGCCGGGAAGCTCCACATCTGCTCCGGGTCGGCCGACCAGACCGCGCTCGCCTGCGGCACGATCAGCCGCTCGACGAAGTGGCGCGAGAAGCCCTGCTGCTCGAGCCAGTGGCCGAGCGAGGGGGCGGTCCCGTTCATCCCGATCAGCGCCCGCGCCTCGCGGTTGAAGCGGCGCCAGTCGCGCAGCATCCCGAGGAAGGTGGGGCTGAGCAGGTGCGCCGGGCGGGCGAAGAGCCCCCACGGCGTGCCGGAGTACTCGAAGCGCCCGCCGTCGGAGACGGAGAAGCCCATGTGGGAGGGCTGGCTCGCGACTCCCAGTTCGTCCAGCAGCGCTTCGAAGCGGGGGTAGTTGCGGTCGTTGAAGACGATGAAGCCGGTATCGACCCACACGGTGCCGCCATCGGCCTGGACAGGCACCGTGTGGGTGTGCCCCCCGATTCGATCGCTCGCCTCGTAGACGACGATCTCGTGCTCGGGGTGGAGTCGATGCGCAGCCACCAGCCCGGAGACTCCCGTTCCGACGATTGCGATCCTCACGCCCCTCCCTACGGAAAGGGATGTCGATCCGGATCAGCCGTAGGGGCGGTAAAGGATCCGGTCGCCGAGCAGTTCGGAGACCGTGGCGAAGCGGAAGCCGCGGGCGCGAAGGGTGTCGATCACCTGCGGCAGGGCGGCGAGGGTCTCGCTGCGGGGGCCGCCGCCGTCGTGCATGAGGATGATCGAGCCGCTCTGGGCGTGGCCGACGATGTTCGAGTAGATCGCGCCGGTGCCGGGCAGCGACCAGTCCTGCGGATCGACGTCCCAGTTGATCGTCCGCATCCCGAGGCTGCCGGCGGTGGCGATGACGCTGGAGTCGACGCCGCCCCCGGGTGGGCGGAAGAGGCAGGGCTTGAAGTGGGTGTAGTCCTCGATCCGCGTCGCCGCCCCGGCGATCTGGTCGTAGCCGGGGAATTCGACGTGGTTCATCGTGTGGTCGCCGAGCTCGTTGCCTTCGTCGAGGATCTGCCGCATCACGTCTTCGCGCCCCGGCATCTCCTGCCCGATCTCGAAGAAGGTCCCGTGGACGCCCTTTTCGCGCAGCACCCGGAGGAAGTCCGGCGTGTATTCGGAGGGCCCGTCGTCGAAGGTGAGGGCGACGACCTTGCGGTTGCGCGGCCCGTTGGTGACGAGACCGGCGCTGCCGCCGGTGCAGCCGACCGCGCGGACGGGGCGCAGGCGGAAGCTGCTGGTGCCTTCGGCGGGGAGCGATTCAGCACAGCGGTTGCGTACCGCGCAACCCGAACTGCGGATGACGTGCCAGCGGTAGCGGTGGGGCGGGAGCCCGGCAGCGCCCGGGACCAGCGCGACCACGAGCTTCTCCGGCTGCGGCCGCTTCACCGCCGCCCGCACCCAACCCTCCTGCCCCGGCCCCCCGGACCCGCTCACCTGCTCGAACCCAAGCCGCCGATGCGCCTCGCGCCCGCCGAGACAGAGCCGCCGCGCCGCCGCCATCGCACTCGGCGCCAGCTCAAAGCAGAGGTACCGGGCCGCCGCCTGCCGTGGATCCGGATGCGGTTCGAGCTTCCCCAGCCCCACCGGCGTACTCGTCCTCACACTGAGGATCAACTCCCGCCCCTTCTGCGAGAGCCCAGCGTGCTGCAGCCGCAACGACGCGGCTGGCACAGTCCCGGGTAGCGCCAGCAACCCACCCGCGACGAGCGCGGCAACGCACAGGATCTTGCGAGCAGAAAGAGTCAGGAAATCTCGGGCATGAGCCTACGCGAGGCCTCTGGGCGGGGTGGGTGACCCTCGCCAGACACTCAACCGCAAGCCATAGGCGAGCGGTGTCTGGAGAGGGTCACCCACCCCGGCTCCCCAAAACCATCCGCAGCCCCACGCCCACTACCGTGTTCAAACCAGTTGTGATCCTCCGACCCCGAATCCTTGCCGCGCTCGCGGTCCTCGCCACGCTTGCGCTCGCACCCGCCGCCGCCCCAGCCGAAACCGGCGGCGCCGGCCAAGTCGAAACGGGCGGCAACGTCAGCAACACCGCCTTCGACCGCCAGGGAATGTGGGTCTGGTACGTCTCCCACTCCGAGGGCGGCAGCATCCCGGCGATCATCGCCCGCGCCAAGGCCAACGACATCGGCACCGTCTACATAAAGGCGGGCGACGGCGGTGGGGTCTGGAGCCAGTTCAGCCGCGGCCTCGTCCAGGCGCTGCACCGCGCCGGCCTCGACGTCTGCGCCTGGCAGTTCGTCTACGGCGATGCCCCCGTCGCCGAGGCCAGGGTCGCCGCCGCGGCGATCGCCAAGGGGGCCGACTGCTTCGTGATCGACGCCGAGGCCGACTACGAGGGCAAGTACGCCGCCGCCGACCGTTACGTCCGCACCCTGCGCGCCCGCATCGGCGAAACCTTCCCGGTCGCCCTCGCCGGCTTTCCCTACGTCGACTACCACCCGTCCTTCCCCTACTCGGTCTTCTTCGGCCCCGGCGGCGCCCAGTACAACCAGCCGCAGATGTACTGGAAGACGATTGGTACCTCGGTGCGGACCGTCTATGAGCACACCTACCTCTTCAACCGCATCTGGGGGTACCCCATCTACCCGATCGGCCAGACCTACGAAGGCCCCGGCGCCGCCTCGATCCGCCTCTTCCGCCGCTTCGCCCAGAGCTACGGCGGGCTGCCACCGAGCTGGTGGGACTGGCAGGAGACGAGCGGCCAGGAGTGGGGGGCGCTCGGCGCCGCCAGCGCCCTGCGGCCGGTCGCCGGCTACCGCCTCGAAGTCGTCCACCCGCTGCTGAAGCGCGGCGCCAAGGGCGACATGGTCGTCTGGGCGCAGGAGCATCTGATCGCCGCCGGAGCGGATCTGCCGGTGACGGGCATCTTCGGCCGCCAGACCACCCGCGCCACCCGCGAATTCAAGGAAGCCCACGGCCTCCCGGCCAACGGCATCATCGACACCGAAACCTGGAACGCCCTCCTCACCTACACGCCCTACCGCATGAGCTGGGCGGCCCGACGAGCGCGCCCAGGCGCCCGAGCGGCCCCGCCAAGCAGGCCGCTCTCGGCGAACCTCCCTGCGAAGGCCTACGAGATACCTAAGCGCTGATCCGGGTAACGAGGCGGCCGAGGGTCGGGGACTCGACGACGATCTCGTCGCCGTCGGCGAGCCAGACGCGGGGTTTTCGGCCCATGCCGACGCCCTCTGGCGTGCCGGTGGAGACGATGTCGCCGGGCTCGAGCGTCATTAGTCGGGACAGCTGCGACACCAGCTGAGGAATGCTGAAGATGAGGTCGTCGGTGGCGCCGCTCTGCATCTCCTCGCCGTTCAGCGTCAGCCGGATAGCGATCGCATCCGCTGGCCCCGCCTCGTCCGGCGTCACTAAATAAGGACCGCACGGTGCCGAGCCGTCGAAGACCTTGCCGGGCATCCACTGCGGCGTCGCCCCCTGCAGGTCTCGCGCCGAGAGGTCGTTGAGCAGCGTGTAGCCAGCGACGTAGTCGAGCGCATCAGCCTCGTCCACGTCCTTCGCCCGCCGTCCGACCACGAACGCCACCTCCGCCTCGTAGTCGGTCTTCCCCGTCGGCACCTTCACCGTCGCCCCGTCTGTCGCCAGCGCGTTCGGGTACTTGGCGAAGATCGTCGGCAGCTCCGGCAACTCCGTGACTCCGATCTCAGCCGCGTGCTTGCGGTAGTTCAAGCCAATGCAGACGATCTTGTCGGGGTCCGGAATCGGCGGCAGCAGCTGCACGGCCGAGAGCGGGTGGGAGGGCGCCCCGGTATCCCCGAGCCGCCCCCGCAGCTCCTCGACCCGCCCCGCCGCGATCAGCTCACGCAGGCTCCCCCGGTGCGGTTCGCCCAGCAGCGCCCACGCGTCGACGACGCGATCGTCCTCGAGCAATCCCGCCCGCGCCCCGTCACCCGCATCGAAGGTCAGCAGCCTCACGCGGGCAGACTAGCTCTAGAAGTGGGCCTAGCCTTGTTCGATGAACCGCTGATAGGCCGTGGGGAACTGACTGCGGTAACGATCGGCAGCTCGTTGAGCTTCGTCGACGCTGTCGAACTGGCCGGCGAAGGCGACCCAGAATCCGGGCCGGAGGCTGGCGTAATCGTTTGAGTGAATGACACCTATGTTCAAGCCGTGACTGGCTATCCGCTTCGCTTTCTCAACCGCGGATTTGGCCAGCCCCTTGGTTGCCTCAGAGGCGAGGACCACGGTCCAAGCACTTACGTCATCCGGCCAACTGTCGAACCGGACTTGATCGTGCCGCACATGTGAGCTCGCTTTGTGGCCTGAGGACGCATGATCTTCCGCCACGAAGTAAGCGATTGCCGCAGAGACGAGAGTGGTGGCGAGGGCGCCGAAGACGGCCTTCGCAAAGTTTTCGCCGGTCCAATCGAGAGCCCGCCGGAGTCGACCTCGCCGCCGGTTTGCAGCGCCCTCGGGAGAGGCTTCTTCGCGACTGCTCCCCATAGACGGACCCTATAGGTACCACTCAATATTCCGCTTGGCGGAAGGACGGGCTTGTTCATCCGCGAGCAAGCCCGTCCCTTGCGCTACGCCCGGGCGGGCTCGACCTCCGGCTCAACCTCAAACGCCGTGTCCTCCAGCGTCTCCCGTTCGATGTCGCCCTCCCGCACCAGCCATAGCGCGAACACGGCGCCGACGAAGGAGAGGAGCGCCCCCAGGAGGAGGATCTCGTTCAGGCCGTGGAGGAAGCCCTGCTGCGCTGCGTTGGCTGCCACGTTCTGCGCTCCCGCGGGCAAGGCCGAGACCGCCTGGCCGAGGTGGCCCGAGGAGGTCGCTTCGACCAGGCCGCGCGCCTGGTCGCTGCTGAGTGCGCCGTTGGACGCTTCCTGTGCCTTGTTGGCACCCGCGCCGAGGAAGATCGCGCCCCAGGCGGCGATCCCGACCGCGATCCCGACCTGGCGGAAGGTGTCGTTGATCCCGGCCGCCATCCCGCTCTGCTCCTTCGGGACGACGCTCAGCGCGACGTCGGCAATCACCGGGTTCAGCAGGCCGACGCCGATGCCGCTGATCAGGAAGCCGGCCAGCAGCGCGGTCCATTCCGAGTCCATCTGCAGGCCGGACATCAGCAGCAGGCCGACCCCCGTCAGCGCCAGACCGGCGCCCATCAGGTAGCGGGCCTGGACTCGCGCCAGCGCGATCCCCGACAACGGCGCGACGATGAACGAGGCGACGGTGATCGGCAGGTAGCGCAGGCCAGCTTCGATCGGCGAGAAGCCGAGGAAGCTCTGCAGGTAGAGGGTCAGGTAGAGGAACAGTGCGAACATCGAGCCGGAGACCGCGAAGGCCCCCAGTTGCACGCCGGTGAAGGCGCGCCGCCCGAAAAAACCAAGCGGGAGCATCGGTTGCTCGACGCGGCGCTCGATCGCCACAAACGCCGTCAGCAGCACTGCCGCCGCAGCGAACAGCGAGACGATCGGCGTACTGCCCCAGCCCTCGTCGTTGCCGCGCACCAGCGCCAGCACGAGGAGGAAGAGCGCGACCGAGAAGGTGACGAGGCCGCCCCAGTCAATCCGGGTCGCGTTGGGGTCGCGCGACTCCCGCAGCTTCCAGTAGGTGACGACGATTGCCGCCAGCCCGATCGGCACGTTGAGCAGGAAGACCGACTGCCAGCCGAGCCCGTCGGTCAGCAGCCCGCCGACCAGCGGCCCGATCGCCACCGCGATCCCGATCGTCGCCCCGTAGATCCCCATCGCCATCCCCCGTTCGGGGCCGCTGGGGAACTCCTGAGCGACCAGCGCCAGCGAGACGGCGAACATGATTGCGCCGCCGACGCCCTGCAGCCCGCGCGCCAGGTTGAGGAAGGTCGGGTCGGGCGCCAGCGCGCAGAGCAGCGAGGCCAGCGAGAAGACAGCGAGGCCGATCGCGAAGACGCGCCGGCGTCCGAGCCGGTCGGCGAGCGAGCCGGCGGTCAGGACCAGCGCCGCCAGCGAGAGGGCGTAGGCGTCGACCACCCACTGCAGGTCGGTGAAGCTGCCGCCAAGGTCCTGCTGGATCGCGGGCAGCGCCGTGTTGACCACGGTGATGTCGAGTAGAAGCATGAAAGTGGCGACGCAGACCGCGCCGAGCGTCCACCACTTGCGGTTGATTTCCGTGTCCATTGAGGACCTCCAGACCATCGGGTACAATTCGTAAGGCAACCTTGTAAGTTCACCTGACCAGCCGACCTTATCAGGCTCCCTGACGAAATGACTTCAGCCCCCACAAAAGCCGACTTCTGGATCCCGATGGCGGGCCTCTTCGACGTCGCCCACCAGGCGTTCTTCGAGGACTTCCGCGCGGAGCTGGAGCAGACCGAGTTTGCCGACATCCGCCCGACCCACGGCTGCGTCTTCCGTTTCGTCGGCGGCGAAGGGATGCGGCTGACGGTGCTGGCGGAAATGGCGGGCATGACCAAGCAGTCGGTGGGGGAGATCGTCGACGACCTGGCCACCCGCGGTTACGTGAAGCGGGTCCCCGACCCCGAGGACAAGCGCGCCAAGCTGATCTGCCTGACCGAGCGCGGCGAGCGCGCGCAGTCCACCGGCCTCGCCCTCTTCGCCAAGGTCGAAAAGCAGTGGGCCGAGCGCTACGGGGCGGAGCGGATCAAGCAGCTGCGCGAGCTGCTGGAGGAGATCGCCGCCAACGAGGCGCCGACCGCCGTGCCCGAGCTCGCACACGTCTGACAGCGGCCAAATACGGATGGCGCGTTGTCCCGCTCCGGCGAGGATGCGCCCATGCCCGCAGAGCAGCTCAGTCCCCTCGACGCCGCTTTCCTCGAGCTCGAGGAGGCCGATGAGGCAGCCCACATGCACATCGGCTGGGCGCTCGTCTTCGACCCCCCGCCCGAAGGCGAGCGCCCCTCGCTCGAGCAACTGCGCGACCAGGTGCGTGAGCGGCTGGAGGCGCTGCCCCGCTTCCGCCGCCGCCTCTCCTCGCCCCGCGTCGGGCGCCTCTCGCTCCCGGCCTGGGAGCCCGCGCTCGACCTCGACCCGGGAGAGCTGATCCGCCACGCGACCCTGCCCGAGCCGGGCGGCGAAGCGGAGCTGATGGATTGGCTTGGGGACTTCTTCTCGCACCGACTCGACCGCACCCGCCCGCTCTGGGAAACGACCCTGCTCGAGGGGCTCGAGGGCAACCGCTGGGCGCTGGTGACGAAGGTGCACCACTGCCTGCTCGATGGGATGAGCGGCGTCGAGGTGGCGTCGATCCTGCTCGACGCCGAGGCCAAGCCGGCGCCGGGGAAGGCGACGCTGGCGGAAGCGATCGCGAAGCTTGAGGGAGAGGACCACGATCTGGGGAGGGTGGCCAGATTGCGGGGCGTGGTGGGCGGCGCGGTTCGGGGCGGAGTCGACGCCGCCCGCCACCCCCGCAATCTGACTTCGCTGCTGTCGCAGTCGTGGGCGATGGCGGAGACGCTGGTCCGCGACGAGCTGCAGGCGGCGCCGCACACGAGCCTCAACGAGTCGATTGGGGCGACCCGGCGCTTCGCTGCGGTCGACGTGCCGCTGGAGGACGTGAAGCGGGTCAAGCGCGAGCTCGGGGGGACGGTCAACGACGTCGCCCTGGCGGCGACGGCCGGCGGCCTGCGGCGCCTGTTCGAGGCGCGCGAAGAGGACGTCGAGCACGTGCGGGCGATGGTGCCGGTCAGCCTGCGCGCGGCGAGCGAGTCGCTGGCGCTCGGCAACAAGGTCACCTCGCTCTTCGTCGACCTTGTCGTCGCCGAGCCCGACCCGCTGCTGCGCTACCGCAAGATCGCCGCCGCCTCGCGCGAGCTGAAGAGCGGCAACGCGGCGGCCGGGACCGATGCCGTGATCAAGCTGGCCGGGATGGCGCCGCCGGCGATCCAGAGCATCGTCGCCCGGCTGATGTTCACCCCCCGCCTCTTCAACTTGACGATCACCAACGTCCCCGCCTCGCCGATCACCCTCTACGCCCTCGGGGCGCCGCTGCGCCGCGTCGTTCCCCTGGTGCCGATCTTCACCGGCCACGCCCTCGGGGTCGCCGTCGTCAGCTACGACGGCACCGTCACCTTCGGCCTCAACGCCGACCGCGACGCCGTCCCCGACCTCGAGGCCTTCCGGTCTGGGATCGAAGAGTCGCTGGCGGAGCTGTGGCGGGCCGCCACAGCTCCGCCAGCGATCGCGTAACTACTTCCGCGGCAAGTCCTCGGCCTCCTCGGGCCGGTGCTCCAGGTCGTCGGCGTCCTTGACCGCCCAGCCGACCCGCTCCAGGAGCTGCCCGGCGAAATGATCGGACTCGAGGCTCGAGCTCGGCACTCGCTCCCGATAGACGATCTCGTCGTCGCGCCGCGCCGAATCGGTGAGCACGAGTATCTGTGGCATGGGGTTCCTCCTCGTCTCGCTTCGCACCAGTCTCGCCCCCCAACCTTCAGCCCAGGTCAACCTCCCGTAAAGATTCCGCCGCCAACCCCCGCCACCCGCTAGATTTCCCCCTCTGGGCCGCTCCCCAACGGCCCGTCTCGTTTCTCTCGGGGGCGTAGCTCAGCTGGTTAGAGCGCCGGCCTGTCACGCCGGAGGTCGCGGGTTCGAGTCCCGTCGCTCCCGTACCCGGGTTGTGCCTGCCCCCCGAGGCTCCTCGGCACCCAATCTCATCAGTCGGCCACTGAGCCTTGAGAGGCCGCGACTTGAAAGCTGCCCTCTGTGTAGGGCCGCAGACAATGAATTGCGAAAGTGTCCGAAGCGAATGTGAGGCTGCTCGACCGTGCCTTACGAGCGGACCATCGAGATCGGAATCGTGGAGGGCGTCATCGTTCGCCTGAGCCAGTCGGGCACGCCGATCGACCGCTACTCGGTGATCCTTCTGGCCTTCGTTGATGGCACTTGGGAGACGATCCGCGTCTACGACAATCACCTGGGGACGCACCACATGCACCGCTACACTCGGAAAGGCGGAAAGCAGCCAGACGTGCCGTTTCACGAAGGTCCAACGAACGAGGCGATCCCAGCGGCAATTGCCCATCTCAAGGCCCATTGGGAAGCGGTAATCGAATCATGGAAGAGCTAGCTAAAAGCAAGAACACCCCCGGCACGGATGCTGCTTTCGATCTTCTGGGTCGGGCAGCTGTCGATCCTCAAAGCGAGCAGCGCTATCCGAGCGGGACCGTCCTGATTCCCGCTGATTCGCCTGATGCCTCGAAGCTCATGTCTCGTGCGATTGACGAGCGCAAGCCGATAGCAATCGTCTTCCCTGATGGATCAGATGTGGTGGCGCGACCTCCCGTTGCGACTGGCGCAGCTCTACTCATCGTGCTCAGTCTCTTGTGGCTGGCCGACCACCTTCGGCGCAAGCGCGACCGACCGACCTTCGTGCCGCGCGAGTGGGTGACCGAGTTCCACGCTGCCGGTTCTGCTGCGAAGTCCCATCTAGTTGCCTAGTAAGCCGGGACGGCGACCCATCCTCCAGGTTGCTTTTGGCACGTTGGAGGTTTGCGAGTTTCGAGCCCCGTCACTCTCGCTTCTTCAGCCTAGCCGCGCGCTCAGCTCGACTGCCAGCGGCTGGCCTCTGCCGGCCAAGCGTGAGAGCAGGTACCGCCCATTGAAGGCGGGCTCGTCGTTCCCGCGAAGCAGCCTGGGCTCTCGAACAGAGATGACCAGGAGTAATTCGGAGGTCATCTCGTCGAGCTCAGGATTGACGGGCTGCCCCCCTCTCTCCCGAGCGGCAAGCCAGGCGAGGGCCTCCGCGCGCACCGGGTCGGCCGTCGGTCGAGTAAGAAATTGAAGAAGACCACGCGTGAACCAGGCGTCCTTGACCTTCGGCCTGACCCACTCTTCCCACTCGGGGAGGAGTTCCTCGACCAGGGAGGCGTGCCTTTCGGTGGGCCATGGCCTGAGACCAGCCAGGCGAAGGCACAGCTCAGAGCTGTCACGGACCTGACGCCAATTTGGTGCGTTGGTGGCGAAGGTGATCATCTCCTTGATCAGCACGGGAAAACCGGGTGGCAGAACCTCCCGGCTCAGGGCTAGGCCCCACAGGTCTCCCAGGAAGTGATCCACCCAGCGCTGTGCCGTTCCCCCGAGGGCGAGGATCGGCCCCCAAATTCTCCTTGCGCTTCCGACCGGAACGGACAGGGTCATCTCCGCAAGAAAGGTGTAGGCGGCGTTCTCCTCTTCGAAGGGTCCTTCGGGATTCGTTCCTTCTTCGATGAGGCCAGTGGTTATGTGCTCTGCCAGCTCGGTGGCGAACTCCACTCGACGTTCCCGCCCCTCCTTCTCGGCGTCGTCGAAGCTGATCGGCAGGTATGAGCGCGCAGCGATGAGATACGCCAGGTCGAGCTTCGAGAGAGCTCGGTGGCGGGCGTCCATCGCGGGGCCGAGCATGCTGTCAGGCGTCTCCTCCAACCAGGTGCGCAGGCGGGGAGCGGGGGACAACTGACCCGAGGTGAAGTCCTCGAGAGCCTCGCGGGTCGGGGTTTCGAGATCCGGCAGCGAGTCGACGCTCGGGGCCTCGCCGAAATCGAGTTCGGCGTGCCGTTCGCGGTGCCGTACCTCTTGCCTCCAGGAGAGAAACCTGGCCCAGCTCAACGACACGTGTTCGAGTTCGCGCAAGGTCTCGGCCAGGGCGGCCTGTCGGGAGACGGCGAAAAATGCCTTTCGCACCGTCAGGCGGTGCGGGTGGATCGCCAGGCGGGCGACCGCCGATCGCAGCTCGGTGTCGGCAGGGTCCTCCGCGAGGAGGACGGGCAGTGCTTCGGCGCAGAAGGAATCCCAGGTGTCAATCGCCATCTCTCCCGGTGAGTCGAAGGGGTGAGTTGGCGGGGGCGAACCCTCGAAGGGTGAAAGCAGTGCCTGCCGGCACCACTGTTCACGATCAGGGTGCGATCGCAGCCACTCCCGGGCACGAAGCACCAGCAGTGCCGCAATGCCCGATTCCAAATCCTCGCGCCTGCGGACACCAACGCTGAAAATCTCGTCGTCGGCTGGCAACTCCCCCAGTCGCTGCTGTACCGAGTTCCAGAATTCCTCGATCGCCTCGTCTTCGGGGCGGATCCCTTTATCGATCCACTCGCGGATCCTGTAGGGGAGGTTGATCCAGAACTGAGCGCTGGCCGCCTCCTGGTTGCTTTCCTCGACTTCGTCTCGAAGCTCCTCGGGTGGCACGTACTCGAGCACCACCGCCCCGTTCTCGAATTCGCGGCGCGAGTGGTTAGCGGGATCGGTCTGGGCAATCAGGTGCTTCCAACGCTCCGGATCCTGTTCATGCCAACGCTCTCTTGCCGCGCTCAGCTCATCCGCGAGTGCCTCCCCCGTTAGGACGTCCCGCATCAATGGCTCGAGGATCGGCGTCTTGCGGTGCGGCATCGCATTCCAGGATCGGCTGCGCTCACCAAAAACCCGGTCGCCGATACCCGCCAAGTTGAGATGAGTCTGACTGCGAATCGCGTAGAGCTTGTCGGCCAACAGCAACGCGGCACTGCTGAGAAGCGGGGCGAGCTGGTCGCGGAGTAAGGCGGGTTTGTAGCGCGCGACCTCGGTGAGAACCCCCCAGATCGCCAGCGAACGCGATCGCTTGAGCCTCTCGAGCTCAGCGTCGATGCTTTCGTCGGAGTCGAGCCGCCGGTAGAGATAGGACTCGATCGCCATCAGGGCGCAGGCGAGAATGACTGGCGCATGACCGTCGTTGCGGTGCCAGTGGAGGACGTTGGCGTCTCCGACCAGCCGCACCTGCTTGCCCTCCAACACGATCTCGAATAAATCCTGCTCTTTCGAGTCGGCAAACGGATTTTCAGGGGTATCTGTACCTGCAGCGACCCATCGTTCGGTCGCGTGCTCGACCAAATCGATTATGCAATTGAGGCCGACCTCGGCATTCACCTGAAGCAGGAGGAGGAACGGTCCACGCTCGGGGGCCGCAGTCATCCAAAAGGGCGCGCCGGTGATCCCCAGCGGCTCCTCCCACGGGGAAGTCGCCCGCGACCTTGCCTCGGGGTCGAGCACCGTCTCGCGCACGAGCTCGGCGGCAGCCGTTGGGTCCGCACGGATCATCGGGCCGAGATCCGCTTCGAGGATCGCCTTGCGGAGGCGCTGCCTGTCGATCCGCCCCCAGCCGCCGAAGCGACTCATGGCAAACCCTCCTCCTCCCTGAGCGCCGGCAGGATCAAGTCGCTGACGGCGGCGGGGTCGACTCCGCCCGCTGCCGCTACGCAACTCCACAGGGAGCGTTCAAGATCCTCTTCGAAGATCGTGCCAGCCCTTCCCTGTTCGAGCAGGTAGCGCCCTATGGCGATCGCGACCTCCGCGGTTCGCTCGCAAAGCACGGTGTCGGGACACGCCCACCGCAGCCAGGTCTCCGTAACGACAGCGACCTCTTCGGTCGCCAGCTCGATCGCCACGGTGCGGTTTTCGCAGATCAGCTCCAGGACAGGAATCCAAAGTGGCCAGAGCGGAACCCGCCTTTGTATCGCCCAATGTGCCTCGAGGTCAGGCGAATCCGGAAACAGAGCCTTACCGCTCGGGTCGGGAACGGTGGCGACGTAGCGAAAGCGCCGCAGCAAACGGCGCAACAGCCCGCCCTCCTCTTCGACGAGGGCGGGCCACAGCGCTTGCAGCTGTGCTCCGGCATCTTGGGCAAAGAGCGCTGCATCAAGGAAGAGATCGCCAAGAAGCCGTTGGTCTGCCTCCTCAAAGACTTGGCGCTGAGCCGACCAGGCGTCTACGCCTCCCTCGCGCAGTATCTCCAGGGCGTACAGGCGGATCGCCCGATGCCAGCTCGGCAGCTCGCTCTTGGCACCGAGTTCCTCGACCGTGTCCTCGCCCAAACCCCGCAGTCGCTGTAGCAGCGTCCAATCGACGAAGAGATCATGGGAGAACTGGTAGCGAGAGTCGCTGTCGTCGAGGATCCCGTCCCGACGAAGTTCGTCCGTACTGGCCACGTCTGCGGGAGGCAGCTGGCCGCCCGGCGTAGAGGTGCTGAGCGTGTCCGCCTGCCCAATTGCCAGCTTCAACAGGAGCTCCTGCCGGACGGCAGAGTTGGGACCCCGCAGCGCCAGGTGCTGCCACCAGAGGTTGGCGACCCCGCTCTCGTCGGAGACCTGGCTAAGGAGCTGTTCGGAGCCGCGGCTCGCTCGCAGCAGCAGATCGAGGAGCTTCGGGCGCCGCAGTACCGAATGCAACTGCCCGGAGACCGCGATCTTCGCCAGCTCGGGCTCCGCTTGGAGGACGAGCTGAACGTCGCTCTGCTGGAGATCGTCGATTGCCACGATCTCGAAACGGGGGCCGTTTGCCTCGGTGATCTGGCCACCCACCCGCGGCAACTCCATCTGTTGCGAGGTGAAGAGGAGCCGAATCCTTCCTTCACTTTCGGCGGCCAGCGTGGCAAGCGAAGCCGCCGCGGAGAAATTCTCCAGCTCGTAGCAGCGATCGAGCCCATCGATCACCACTCGTACCTCTCCCGGCGCCAGTGTCAGGATCTCCGCCAGCGTTCGACGGAGTCCGAGCCGGGCGCGTACACCCGCGAAACCCCCGTCGAGATCGCTACTGGAAAGCCACAGCGAGAGCTGCCCTGCCTCGTTCAGCCAGCGCTTGGCGAGTGCCGTCTTGCCGCATCCCGACGGACCGGATAGAGCGACGACGAGCGCATCGCCGGCTGCGGTCAGCTCAGCCCAGGCTCCTTCACGAGGCAGATGAATACCGTCGCCGATCTGATCCCGCACCGCTTCGAGCGCCTCCTCGGTAGACCGCTGAAGGAGGACCCAGTCCGGCTCGACATCTGGGCGCAGTCGGAAGTCGAATCGACCTCGGAACCGACGGAGGAGGGATGGCCAGGTGATTGCTCCGCCCGAGGTCGAAACCTCGGAGACGGCCGTGCAGACGGCCTCCCAGAGATCCTCGCTGCGATCGGACTGCTGCGGGACCAACGCTTCCTGGCACCATCGTTGCGCCTCGGCAATGGACAGAGAGCCCGGGTCGAGAAGATCGAGGCGGCGGGGGATGAGTGCGGCCAGCAGTCGCGAGGGTGAGGACTCGCGGTCCAATTCGTGGCGCCCGGCCAGCTCATCCGGGCACCGACACGACTTCCAGATCGACCGTGCCTCTCGGCTGAACGCGCCCTTGACGTCGATTCGATCGGGTAGGCCGCTCTCATCGGACCTGGCGGCTGCGATCAGCTTTTGAAGCGCCTTCCAGTTTGCCTCGGTCGCGCGCCCGCAGACGAAGCCGATGAAGTCCCAGTTTCTCTCGAAGGGTCCCTCCAGCAGTTCGTGCCACGCTGCGCGCACGAAGTCGGGCGCGAGCTCCGCCGCCGCGAGCATGTCGAAGCTCTTGATCGAGGCGCTCCAGCGTCGTCCCCCGATTTCCTCCCCCGCAAGCAGCAGGTCGTCGAGGGTTCGGTCAAGGCTTTGCGTTTGAAATCGGATCTCGCCGAGGGGACCGACCTCGAGACCGAGAGGAGCGGCGCCGGAGAGGAGTGCGGCTGCTGCCCATGCGCCCACGAGATCCTCGTAGGTGAAGCCGCCGCCGCCGGTGTTGAAAGCTGGCGCAACCCTGTCGCTCGCCCGGTTCTTTCCGCGCCGCCTCTCGTGTGCCATCCAGCGAAGCTAATACGTCAGCGATCGCCGCCGACCCCAGGCACAGTGAAGCCGCCTCCGGGAACGCGGATCACCGGCGGGAGGCGAGTGTTGTGGCAGGCGGCTGGGTCGAGCGGACCGTCGAGGCGGAAGAGCGAGGCAGGGGAGGGATGGAGGACGGTGTGGGCGTTGGGGTCGCCGCTGGTCCAGAGAGTCTCCTGGGGGATCGACTGAGGGCCCAGTCCCGGCGCAGGCGCGACGATGAGGAAGCGAAGGTGGTGGCTGTTCACCGCTCGACGCCAGGAGACGCAGCTTTCGAGTGGGCGGTAGGAGCCGTGGGGACCGGGTTCGCCGATGTATTCCACCCGATTCGAGAGGTCGTCTCCGTAGAAGACGTACTGGGCGAAGGCTGCCGGCGGGCCGACGACCCCGATGCGTGAGTCGTGGACTTGGCGGACCCAGGATTGCAGCGCCCGCCACTGGGGGCTGTCGCGGAAGCCGGGGTTGTCGGCCGGTGGCGTGAGGGCCGGGAGGTACCTTGCCTCGAGGTAGTGGCGCTGGGTGGGGAACCCGATCGCGACCAGGGTGAGGAGAGCAGCCGCGGCGACAGCGGTAATGCGCATCGGCGCCAAGCCATTGCGGTGAAGTCGCGCCAGCAGGAGCGGGAGTGCGAGCAGGGCCAGCCCGAGCACGGCGCCCAGGAGCAACTGGGGAAAGCTCCATCCCGACGAGCTGGCGGCATCGACGCAGAAGACGGCGCTCGCCCCACCCAGGAATGCGGCACTAGCGCGCCGCCCCGGCTTGAGTTGCAGCGGCAGCAGGACCAGTCCAATCGCCAGCGCCGGCGCTAGGTAGCGAAGGTTGGTCTCGAAGCCCACCGGATGGCCAGGGGCTCCCGAAGCGGAAACAGGGACGAGGGCATAGGCGACAGCGGCGGCGACCCCGGCCGCGGCCAGCGTTCGCTGTAGGCCGTCACCGGGGTAGAGGGCGAGGAACAGGCCGGCTGCCGCCGCAGCCAGGACCAGAGGCCAAAGTGGGCCGACTGCCGACTCGAGCATCGGCGCGAACTGATCCGTCCAAGTAGCGGGATGAAGCGCGTAGTGGGCAACCGAGTGGGGCGGGCGGGGATAAAGCGCGAGCTGATCCGGGCTGGGCAGGGGGCCGAGCGATATCCATGGCAGCGGATTGCCGGCATGGATCAGGTTCCGCAGATACCAATAGCCGCCAGTCGCCAGAACGCCGGAGGCAAGTAGAGCGGCCGCGCGCGGGCGCAAGCGGGGGGAGACGAACAGGAGAACGCCGGCCCCGAGCACTGCCACGGGGACGAGGAGGGTGATCTTCGTCCCGACTGCCAGCCCTGCCGCCAGCGCAGCCGTCAACAGAACCCCAGCGCCCAGCTCCCCGGCGCCACCGACTCGGGCTGCACTCCTGCCGTTGAGCAGGAGCGCCGCCGCAGCCAGCAGGAAGAACAGAGCCGGAACGTCGTTGGGGGCGTTCCCCGCCTGCGCCTGCATCATCTCGGCGTCGAGCACGACGGCCACGGCCACCAGCGCCTCGGGTCCGCGGCCAAACGGTCGCCCCACGCACCAAGCGGCGAGAAGGCAGAGAGTCATCCAGCCGACGTTGAGGAAGGGCGAGAGGAAATCGTTCCCAAAGGCGACAATCCCCAGCGCGTGCAGGAGCTCGGAGTTGAGTGGGTAGAACCACGCGGTTAGGGCCATCGGATCGGTGAACAACAAATCCCAGGTGTTCCCGCTCTGGGACATCGCCGCCGAGAAAGGAAGGTGGTACCAGGTGCTGTCCTGACGGTAGATGCCGAAGTCGAGGCTGTCGCGAATACCCCCAGACCAATGAAGGACGGTAACCAGGGCCACCACTACAGCCACCGCCATCGCCCAACTAGGAGATGGGGGAGCGGGTGGGGACAACTTCACTATGTTCGCCACAACGCGCCTACTGACGACGACTGAAATTACCGCCACGGCAAATAGGACGATGACGAGGAATGGCATCTTCAACGCCCCGACGGTCCCGAGCGCACAGGCGACGACGACGATCGACGAGAGCGCAAGTACGACCTCAGCTAGGCGTGCGGGTGCTCCGGTCCAACCTGGAAGCAGACGCCTCCTCGCAAAAACCGCAGTGACTCCTGCTGCAACAGCAGTAAAAGTTAGGTAGGTAACTCCTACCGAGTAGTCGGTAAGACCCACCTTTACACCGCGGTATCTAAATACGAAGTGTGTATAAGGGCGCGGATTGTAGTTAGGATGCTCGGACCCTTTTGGGCCAAACCAGTTATGGCGGGAGGCCAGATGAAGTCGTGCAGGGGTCGTCTCTGGCCTTTTGCGTCGAGCACGCTGTTCGCGGTGGTGCTCACATTTTCCTTACATGCGCTTGCGGGGTCGGCGATAGCCGACTGGTCCCCGCCGCTGACGGTAACCGAAAGCGGAAGCCAACCCGCATTCGGCCAGGACGTCGGTCCTGGCGGTGAAGGTGTGATTGCCTGGTCGGCTTCTTCGCCTGATGGCTACAACCTCTATGCCAGGGAAGTAAGCAGTACTCATCAGCTGGGACCGCGACTGAGCGTCTCCGTTCCCCCTGTCGAAGCTGCCTTCACCACCGCCTATGCCCCCACTGTCCGCTACGGGAGCAGTGGCGTGGCGATCGTCGTCTGGATGGAATCTGCCTACAGCAGCGACAGTTGCTTCACGGGGTCGGGCTCTGGTGGAGGGGAGACGCCGGACTGCGTGGTCGACGAGTACGTGCGAGCCCGTCGGATAGCCACCGGGGGCACGCTGTCACCCTTGCGGACGATTCAGCACCGGGAAGTGACCTACCCGGCCGAAGGTCCCTTCGGGGGAGCAGCCACTTCCTACGTCACCTACGGACAGCCGGAGTTGGCGGGCGGTCCCGGCGAAACCCTCACTCTCGTCTGGCCCGAGAGCACCTTTGCCACCGGCTGCTCGGCCTATGGATACGCGGGATCCGAAGACGACGAATGCGAAGCGGACGAGCGGCTGAAGTGGGCCCGGCTCCTCACGACGGGGGAACCGACGACCGCGCCGAAAATCCTCTACGAAGGCCACGCCACTGGTTACGGCTCGGGAGGTCCGCTCCTGCACCTGCGGGTCGGGGCGGCCGGCGACGGTACGGCGACTGTCCTTTTCAGCGCCAGAAGCGAGGAGGGGCTGGGTTGCTGGGGTGGCGAAAGTTCGCTCGCCTATTTGCGCATCTCCCCGGCCGGCACGGCAACGTCTGCCACCCAGCTCGATTCCGGCTGCGGCTCGACGGTCCCGGACCTGGCAGTCGACGAGGACGGGACCGCATTTGCCGTTTGGGGGTGGACCGGCGTCTACTCCGACGACGAAGGCCTTTACTCCCGGATCGACGCCACGGGTCAGGCCGGGGCACCGGCGGCGCTGCTCGATGCGGCCGGCCAGGTGTCCGGGCTCGACGTCGCCCACGATGCAGCGGGTGGGGCGCTGGCGGTCTGGGCCGCCGATGGAATCCTCTACTCGCGCCGGATCCTGGCCACGGGCCAACTCGAGCCGCTGGCAGCCGTCGCAGACCCGCCGTCCGGCCATTACTTTTCTTCGCCGCGGTTGGCGATGGGACCCGACGGAACGGCTGCCGTGGTTTGGGAAGACGCGCTCACCGGCGCCGGCGACGCCGCCCTGCAGGGAATTCGTCTCGCCGCCGACGGCACCCCCGACAGCCAGAGGATCCTCCTTGCGGCAAGCGGACAGGACCATGGCCCGCGAGTGACCGCCGCCGCGGCAGGCACCTTCACTGCCTCCTGGCGCCTCTCGGTTCCCCGCCACAACCGGATCCAGAGCGCGCGCCTCGACGCCCAGCCAGCGACCAGCAACGACGACTTCGTCGACGCGCAGCCGCTGGACCCTGAACTGCCGAGCTTCGTCGCCGGCTCCAACGACAAAGCGACGGCGGAGTCGGGCGAGCCGAACCATGCCGACCACGCGGGGGGCGCTTCGGTTTGGTTTTCCTGGACCCCGGCCGCCAGCGGTCCGGTCAACCTCGCCACCTGCTCCTCCGACGGGCTCGACCCGGTCCTCGCCGTCTACACCGGCAACTCACTCGGCGGCTTGACCGAGGTGGCGGCGGCTGCCGGCGGTGCCGCTTCGCCTTGCTCCGAAGGCGACAGTGGGGTCCGCTTCAACGCCACCGCCGGCACGACCTACCGGATCGCCGTCGACGGCGAGGGGGGCAGCGAAGGGTCCTTCGGGCTGAGGCTGCTCGCGCGGGAACGGGTTCCCGCCAACGACGACTTCGCCTCCTCTCGGCAACTCAACACCGAATTCAACAGCTCCTTCGGCGGCTCCAATGTGGACGCCTCCAAGGAGCTTGGCGAGCCCGATCACGAAGGCGACCCCGGCGGCGCATCGGTCTGGTTCTCCTGGACTTCCCCTCGTACCGCCCCGGTCGTCATCTCGGCCTGCGGAACGAAACTGCAGGCGCCGATCCTGGGCGTCTATACCGGCTCCTCGCTCGGCGCCCTGACGACGGTGGGGGAAAGGCAGGCAGCGCCTGTCGGGTGCACAGGGGGTTCGGCCATCCGACTGCAGGCGACCGCCGGCACCACCTACCGGATCGCTGTCGACGGCAAGGGCGGTAGCGAGGGGCGCTTCCAGCTGCACGTCGTGCAGAAGCCCGCCAATGACGACTTCAGCTTCGCGCAGGCGATCGGCGCTGGCGAGTTCATCACGCTCTACGGGTCGACGGCCGGAGCCTCGAAGGAGGCGGGCGAGCCGAACCACGCCGGCGAGGCCGGCGGCGCCTCGGTCTGGTACTCGTGGACGCCGGGAAACAGCGGCAGCGAGATCGTCTCTTCCTGCCTCTTCGGGGGCAAAGGCGAAAGCGCCCTGCTCGCCGTCTACCGCGGTCCCAACTTAGGCAGCCTGACCCCGGTGACGTCTGACGCGGGTGGGGGTTCCACCAAAGGCTGCACCAGCCCTTACAGCACTGTGCGCTTCGAGTTCAAAGCCGGGACGACGTACATGATCGCCGTCGACGCCCCGGCTGGGGCGGGGGCGACGTTCTCGCTTGCGCTGAAGCCCGTCCCTTCGAACGATGACTTCGCCGACGCGGAACCGATCGCCGGATCGCTCCCGCGCACCCTCTCGGGTTTCAACTCGGATGCCTCGAAGGAGGCGGGCGAGCCGAACCACGCCGGCGATCCCGGCGGCGCTTCGGTCTGGTACTCGTGGACTCCCGTTGGCGAAGGTAACGCGACGATCTCCGCCTGCACCTTCCTCGACCCGAGCCCGCTGCTGGCGGTCTACACGGGGACCGACGTCAGTCATCTGAAACAGATCGCGGCTGACGTCGGCAGCGGATCCAAAAACGGCTGCTTCAGCGGCGAAAGCGAAGTCGGCTTCGAAGTCGAAGCGGGAGCCACCTACTACCTCGCCATCGACTCCAAAGGCGGGATCGGCTCCTACTTCACGCTGAAGCTGGACCTCGAAAGCACCCCTTCGAACGACAGCTTCGCGACGCCGCGGGCAGTCGGACAGGCGCCGGTCACCCTCACCGCCGCCAATCGCCACGCCTCCAAGGAGGTGGGGGAGCCGGACCACGCCGGCGACCCCGGCGGCGCCTCGGTCTGGTTCTCGTGGACGCCGTCGCAGAGCGGGGTCTACGGGATCTCCACCTGCTCCTCCGGTGCGCTCGATCCGGTCCTCGCCGTCTACACCGGCAGTTCGCTCGGCGACCTCGGCGAGGTCGCCTCCAGCGACGACGGCAGCCCTGCCCACTGCTCGGCCGACGACGGCAAGGTGCGGTTCGCCGCCTCCGCCGGCACGACCTATCGGATCGCGGTCGACGGCAAGGGCGCCACCACGGGGTCCTTCGAACTCGAAGTCGCTCCCGCGCCGGCCGACGACGACTTCGACCACGCCGAGATCATCGAAGGCACGTTGCCCGTCTTCAGGTTCGGCAGCACTCACCTTGCCTCGAAGGAGCCGGGCGAGCCGGACCACGCCGGCGCCTCGGTCTGGTACTCGTGGACCCCTTCCAGCAGCCGCACCGTCCAGGTCTCGGCCTGCTCGCTTTCCTCCCTACAGCCGCTGCTCGGCGCCTACAGCGGCTCCTCGGTGTCGAACCTACAGTCGCTGGGCACGCCGAAAGAACTCACGAATACTGAATGCTTCAACGGTGGGTTCGCTCTCACCTTCGAGGCTACGGCGGGGACGACCTATCACTTCGCGGTCGACGCGAAAAACGGGACCGATGGCGACTTCCGCCTCGCGCTGAGGGGACGTCCCGCCAACGACGACTTCGCCGACGCGCGGGAAATCGGCGGGGATCTCCCCGAATTCACCTACGGCGAAAACTTCCTCGGCACCAAGGAGCCGGGCGAGCCGGACCACGCCGGCGATCCCGGCGGCGCCTCGGTCTGGTACTCGTGGACGCCGTCGAGCACGGGCACCGTTTCGATCTCGACCTGCTCCTCCGGCTTCGACGGCCTCGATCCGCTCCTCGCCGTCTACACCGGCAGCTCGCTCGGCGGCCTCGAAGCGGTGGCGGCCGACGACAACGCCAAAACGGAATGCTCGGCGGAAGACAGCAGGGTGCGGTTCGCCGCCACCGCCGGCACGACCTATCGGATCGCGGTCGACGGCAAAGGCGGCGAAGGGTCCTTCGAACTCGACCTCTCGGCCCCGCCGGGCAACGACGACTTCGCCGACGCCGCGCCGCTCACGGGCGAACTGCCGCTCGGCGTCTCCGGCTCCAACCGAGTCGCCTCTAAGGAGGCCGGCGAGCCGAACCACGCCGGCGACCCCGGCGGCGCCTCGGTCTGGTACTCGTGGACGGCGCCGAAGGACGGAGGGGTCCGGATCTCGACCTGCTCCTCCGGCTTCGACGGCCTCGATCCGCTCCTCGCCGTCTACACCGGCAGCTCGCTCGGCGGCCTCGAAGCGGTGGCGGCCGACGACAACGGCACCGCGGGGTGCTCGGCCGAAGACGGCAAGGTGCAGTTCACCGCGGTCGCCGGCACGACCTACCACATCGCCGTCGACGGCAAGGGCGGCGGCGAAGGCTTCTTCCAGCTCGAACTGCACGCGCTCGGCCCTGTCAACGACGACCTCCAGGATGCGATCGAAATCTCCCAGGCACCGGGTTCGGTCGACGGCACCAACGTCGGCGCCGGCACGCAGCCCGGCGAGTCGTCGGCGTCGCACCAGACCGTCTGGTACCGGATGCACGCGCAGGAAAACGGCATCGTGCGCCTGCACACCTGCAGCGATCACGGGGGGCCGATGGCGCTCGGCGTCTTCACCGGCACCGGCACCGGTCCCTCCCCGGCGGGGCTCGGCTACGTCGCCACCATCCCCTCGCAGACGACCAGCGCCTGCAACTCCGCCCCGGGCGTCAGCTACTTCGGCGGCACCCCTGGCGTCGCCTTCCAGGCCGTCGCCGGAACCACCTACTTCATCTCCGTCGATCGCTACCTGCAGGTTTCGCCGGTGTTCGAACTGCAGCCGGCGGGACCATTCCGGCTCGTTGTCGACGCGCCGGCCGGCGACCTCCGCGCGTCTGCCGAGCGGGTGCCGAGCACGGGGACCACGCTCGACCGCTCAAACGCCGGCGCGACCCATGAGCCGGGCGAGGAAGAACACGCCGGCAACAGCGGCGGCGGCTCGGTCTGGTTCCGCTGGTTCGCCTCCGCCGCGGGCCCGGTGACGATCGACACCTGCGGCAGCTCGATCGACACCTTGCTCGGTGTCGAAGACGAAGAAGCCGAGGTCGCCGCAGTCGACGACAGCGCCGAGTGCGGAGCCGAATCTACCGCCAGCAGCGTCAGCTTCGAAGCCGAAGAGGGCGTCGACTACCGGATCGCGGTCGACGGCAAAGACGGGGCGACCGGCTCGTTTCACCTCCACGTCCTCTTCGACACCCCTGACACCACGCCGCCCGAAACGGCCGCCGAGATCCCGATCGCGGTGAATACGAGCCAGATGTACTTCCTCGCCTTCCGCGACGAGCCCGAATCGAGCTTCGAATGCGCCCTCGACGGCGCCCCGTTCGCCCCGTGCGAAGTCGTCGAAGACGGTGCCTACACTCGTCTTCGCGTCTCGGGGCTGGAGGAGGGGCAGCACCAGCTCGCCGTGCGCGAGGTCGACCTGGCGGGCAACGCCGACCCGACGCCGGAAGTCGGTCAGTTCAAGGTCGACACGGTCCCGCCCCAGACCAGCTTCTTCAAAGGCCCGCAGGGGCTGACCCGGTTGCCGGGGCCGTTCGAATTTTCTTCCAGCGAGGAAGAATCGAGCTTCCAGTGCGCGCTGGACGGCGGTCAGACGTCCTTCTGCCAGAACCCCTTCTCGTTGCCGTCGTCGCTGCCCGACGGCGATCACGTCCTCGAAGTGAGCGCAGTCGACGCCGCCGGCAACCGCGACGCCACTCCCGCTACGCGCGCCTTCCACCTCGACCGCACGCCGCCGGTGAGCACGATCGAAAGCGGGCCGGAAGGGACGGTCAGCAACCCGAATGCCACCTTCGCCTTCTCGGCGGGCGAGCCGGCGACCTTCGAATGCGGCCTCGACGAAGAACTGGACGCGTGCACGACCCCGCGGCTCTTCCCCGACCTTAAAGACGGCGAACACGTCTTCTCCGTCAGGGCGACGGACGCGGCCGGCAACCTCGGCAAAGAAGTGACGCGGACGTTCCGGGTCGAGGCGCGGCCGCCGCAGACGACGATCGAAGCTGCGCCGCCGGCCCGGACCCCGCTCGGCTCGGCCCACTTTGAATTCGGCGCCGACGAGGAAGTGTCCAGCTTCGAATGCGCGCTCGAAGAAGAGCCGTTTGCCGAATGCGAATCCGTCCTCGAGCTGTCGGGTTTGGAAGAGGGTCCGCACCAGCTGCGGGTGCGCGCGGTCGATCTCGCCGGCAAACAGGACCCGACGCCGGCGGAAAGGAACTGGGTCGTCGACACCCGGCCGCCGCAGACCTCCATCGTCTCGGGGCCAGCTGGGGAAACGGCAAAACTCGGACCGTTCAAATTCGCCGCCGACGAGGAAGTCGAAGGATTCGAATGCGCGCTCGATGAAGACAAATTCGCCGGATGCGAATCGAATTACTCGATTCCGCCGGTGCCCGACGGCGAGCACACGCTGCGGGTTCGGGCAGTCGACTTCGTGGGCAATCCCGACCCCACTCCGGCCGAACGTCACCTGATTCTCGACACGACGCCGCCGTCGGTGCAGATCCTCAGCGGCCTGGATCCGGTGACTGACAGCGATGTGACGATCGAATTCGAAGTCGAGGACGAGTTCGGCCGCGCCGAATGCAACATCGACCTCCGCTCCTACTTCAGCTGCGCTTCCCCGCTGACGTTCGAAGGCGTCCCTGATGGGCCACACACGATCCACGTCCGCGGTGTCGACCGCGTCGGCAATGTCGGGACTCCAGTGGCGATCGAATTCACGGTCGATGAAATGCCGCCGGAGACCTTCCTCGACGATCCCCCGGAGGTCGTTGGTCCCGAGGCGGCGAAACTGCGCTTCCACGGCTCCGCCGACGCCAAGGAATTCGAATGCGCGCTCGACGGGGGCGGTTTCGACCTCTGCAGCTCGCCCGCCTCCTACGACGATCTGGAAGAGGGTTCGCACGAATTCAGCGTCCGGGCGATCGACGCGGGCGGCAACGTCGACCCGACCCCGGCGACGACGACCTTCGTCGTCGACCGCACCCCACCGGAGACGACGATCCTCGAAGGCCCGGAAGGCCCGGTGCACGATCCGCTCCTCCACTTCCAGTTCGAATCCTCGGAGGAACCCGCCTCCTTCGAATGCGCGCTCGACGACGGGCCTTTCCGCTCCTGCGTCGGAATAGACCACGAATACCGCGTCGGCGATCGCACGCTGGCGGCACGAGCCGTCGACCGGGCCGGCAACGTTGACCCCTCGCCGGCGACCTATCCCTTCACGGTCGTAAACCAGGCGCCGGCCCCCCAGCTCGCCCTGTCAAACCTCAGCGGTCCAGCGCCGCTGCAGGTGGTCGCTGACGTGAGCGGAGACGATCCAGATGGCGACCCGCTCGAGTTCGAACTGCAATGGGGGGACGGCAGCGTCAAGACGGGGTCGGCGCCGGCTTCGAACCTTGAGCACGCCTACCAAGACCCCGGCGTCTACGTGGTCCGGCTGCAGGTGGACGACGGCTTCGGCCCGATCAGCACCACCCGGGTGGTGACGGTGACCGAACCGGAACCGCTGCAGGCTAACGCAGGCGACGAGCTCACCGCGGTGGCAGGCGAGCCGGTCGCCCTCGACGGCGGCGACTCGCGTCCGTTCGCCGGCATCGACACCTACCGCTGGCTGCTCAGCGACGGCACCGAAGGGACCGGCGAAGTCTTCGTCCACACCTTCGATGCGCCGGGCGACTATCACGCCCAGCTGGTGGCCTCCGGTGTCGGCGGAACCTCGATCGACGACACCACCGTCCATGTTCTGGCCAAACCACAGGGGCCGACGACGACGGTACGGGTTCACGACGGCGCCATCCCGCTGGCCGGGGCAAGGGTCCTGGTGCAGCTGGGGGACGGGCGGCGAATCGAGGGGCAGAGCGACGGCAACGGGATCGCGACCCTGCCGGGCGTGCCCGACGGCTCCTACAAGGTCTACGCGCAGAAGGAAGGGTTCGTGCCCGGGATCGGCGACCTCGATGTCGATGGCGGAGTCGGCGAGGGAGACGTGAGCCTGTCCCCTGGTGACGCCGCGGGGGTGGCGGTCCAAGCCGAGCGGATGACGCTGAGCGAAATCGAAGCTGCGGGCATCGACACGAGCAACCCGGCCAACCTGCATGTGTACCGGTTCTCGGTTGGCGTGAAACTGGTCGGCTACGTCACCAAGAACGGGTTCCTCGGTGGCGGCTGCTCACAGCAGGCTTGTAGTTGGTCCGCGGGCGGCGCCAGCTACGTCAGCACTTCTCACTGGGACAATGACGCCAACGCCCCGGTTGTGTACACGATGAAGATCCCCGCTCAGGCGAGGTTCCTGAAGGAGTTCTTCGACGTCACCGTGACGGTGACGAATTTCGCCGCCCCGGGAATCACCCTTCGCAACGGACATGCGGCGATTCAGATACCGAGCGGAATGAGCCTCGCTCCCACCGCCGCCCGCCAGAGCATCAGCGTTGGCGTTCCCGACATCCCGGGCGGCGGCAGTAAGACCCTGCACTGGATCCTCCGCGGCGACGTCGAGGGCGAATACGGGCTGAGCGTCTCCTACGCAGCCACGCTCGAACCGTTCGGGACTCCGCTCAGGGTCGTGGGTGAGACCGCCGACCCGATCAAAGTTTGGGGCGCCTCGGCCCTCCACCTCGAAGTCGACGTCGACGAAGACGCTCGCGAAGGCTACCCCTACACCGCTTTCGTGAAGCTCAAAGACGTCGCCGACATCCCGGTCTACAACACCGAAGTTGAATTCCTGCAATCCGGTCACAGCGGTTACATCGAGCAGCCACGCCAGCGGCGGCGGTTCGCCACCCGGGAACTGCAGCCCGGCCAAACCCTCACCGCCGGCCCCTTCATCGTCGTGCCGCAGGAAGGTGGGGCGCTGGACCTTGCCAATTCGTTGGTCCGCAAGGTCGCCGGGGACGTCGATCTCGGCGGGACGATCGTCAGCCACGAGCGCGAACCGTCCCTCAGCGCCACGCCGGAATTCAGCGGTCGCTGGCGCAACGACAAAGACCTGATCCTGGAATGGGATCCGGTCCCCGGAGCGACCGGCTACGAGCTCTACCAGACGCCGGACCGCCAGACGGAGTTCGGGACTTCACCCGTCCAACCCACCCACCAGTTCAGTCCGACCAAAGTGATGGTCGAAGCCGACAAAGCCGACGCTCCGTTATTCGCGATCAGCTCGATCGTCGCCGGCGAACGGAAGATGGTCCATCCGCTGCTCGACGGCGCAATCGCGCCGCTGGCGGAATACCCCTCGATCAAGATCGAGGACGAAAGCCGGTGTGGGGGAGAGACGACGGATGCGCGGGTGACGCTCGAAGACCCGGATTTCCCGCTGACCGGGTTCGCCTACGCACCGAACGCCGCCAGTCTGACTCCGGTTACGCCCCTGAACGCAACCCTCTACATGAAACGCATCGAGGTGCCGCGGCCCGGTGCGGGCAAGCTCTCGCGCATCACCGTCACCGCCACTAACTCCAACTCGGCGGACGGGACCGTTAAACGAGAAGCGGACCTGGGCATTTGCGACTACGTCGGCCTCGGCGATTCCTTCAGCTCCGGCGAGGGGGCGCTGAAAGATGGCCAGGGCTTCGAAGACAGCAACGGATGCCACCGCTCACCCAATGCATACGCCCAGGTGATCAGGCGGACCAGGGAAGAAATGGTGTACTTCAACTTCAAAGCCTGCAGCGGGGCGAAGACTCAGGCGCTCTTCGAAACAAACGAAGACCACCACGACGAAAAACCGCAGGCCGACTGGGTCTCAGGCGCGGGCTTGGTGACGCTCTCCATCGGCGGCAATGACCTCGGCTTCGTACCGGTGCTCGAGGGCTGCATCGCCACATACGTCATCCAGGCTCTGTTCCCATATCCGGCGCCGTGCAAGACCGTGGCGGGACCGATCGTCGAGTCGAACCTTCGCCAGCTCGAAGCCACGCTGCCGGCAAAGCTGGAAAAACTCCACAAGAGGATGGCCGAGAACGGACGCCTGATCCTTGTCGGCTACCCGCAGATATTCCCGGCGACGAAGCCGCTCCCGGCAAATCTTCCCTGCCAGCTGATCCATCCGAGCGACATCAGCTGGATGCACGACATGGTGACCCATGCCAACCAGGCACTGCTGAGGATCGCGGTCCACGCAGGCGTCGAGTTCGTCGATCCGAACGCGGACGGAGGCTTCGACGGGCGTGATGTATGCCACTTCGGCTCCTACTTCAACGGCGTTCGGCCGCAAGAGGTAGTGGAAAGCTTCCACCCGAACGAGTTCGGCCAGGAAGCGATGGCGAGCGCGGTGGAAAGAAGGATCAACGACGAACCGACGACGGTTCGGGTCGAGCAGGACAAGACGATCACTCAAAGCATCCTCGTCGAGACGGCGAACGAGCTCAGGGCGCACATCCTCTGGCCGGGTAGTGACGTCGAACTCAGCCTCGAATCGCCTTCAGGTGAGGTGATCGACAGGACCCACGTTCCGGCTGGCGTAAGCCACGACCTGGAAGCGACCTCTGAGTCCTATCTCGTCCCGAATCCAGAACCGGGTGAATGGAAGCTGAGGGCGAAGGGCCTCGAAGTGGACGAAGGCGGCGAGCCCGTCTCGATCGAAGTCGGCCAGGCGGAGTCGGCCCCCGAACCGCCTCTCGCGTTGGTCGAATACTCGGTCACGGAAGGCAACGCGCCGTTGAAAGTCGACTTCAACGCAAGCGCTTCCTTCGATCCCTCCGATCAACCGCTCAGCTATCGCTGGGAATTCGGCGACGGCTCGACCGGCGGCGGTGTTGAACCCAGCCACACCTTCGACAAAACCGGTGAATACACGGTGAAGCTCACGGTCGAAGATCCCGACGGGGAAACCGACAGCTTCGAATCCACCCCGATCGTCGTCAAGGCTCCATCCGAAGAACCCGGCTCGCAGCCGCCCGTAGAAAATCCCTCGAGCACGCCGCCTCCTTCGCCATCGTCCGGCGGCGCGTCAACCCCTGTCCCTGCGGCACCGTCATCGCCGAGCCCTCAAAAGCCGAAGAAGTGCAGGAGGGGCTACAAGCGGAAGACCGTCCGGGGCAAGGCCCGCTGCGTCAAGGCGAAGAAGCACCGCAGGCACACTCACCGCAGGTAGGCGAGCCGAAGAGACGGACGCTACTTATCGTGCGACTGCTCGGCGCCCTTGAAGGGGATCGGCGTCGGGCGATGGCCCCATTCCTCTTCTGAGGGCGTGGTCCAGCTGCCCTCGGCGGAGGGGATCCACCAGCCAGGGTGCTTCGAGGCTTTAAAGGCCTCGGCCAGCTTCTTGAAACGGGGGGAGGGCTCAGGCATCGAAGAAATTGTAGGGACGGAGGTCACGGTCTTTTTTATCGGGAGGTCGCGGGGTGCGCGCCGTCACCACAAGGCCGGCGAAGCAGACCCAGCTGAGCAGCGCCGTGATCCCTAGGGCAACTCGCAACACGTCGACCGAGGAGGTGAAGGCAAGCGCCGCCGCCGCGGCGAAGGACAGAGCGCCGGCGAGGAAGACGAGCGCGCGAGCGCCCGCCAGCATCGCTCCCTCCAGGGGGTGCGTCTGCCGGGAACCAAGGAACGCCCCGAAGACGGCGGGTAGGGCGATCAGGATCGAGGCTGCCCCCGCGGCGGATTGGTCAGCGAGACCAGGGAGGGCGAACCAGGCGCAGGTGAGCGCGGCTGCGGAGAGAAACGCCAGTGGCGGTCCCGCCCGGAGGATTCGGGAGCGGACGGCGCGCAGGAGCACCCTGGCGAAGGCGGGCGTCCCCCGCGGCATCCCGGCAACGTCCAGGTGGGCGTCACCGGTCACCCTCCCGGTGGGACGGTGGAGGACGATGCCCTCGGAGCTCAGGATGAAGAGGGCGTCACTCCAGTACTCCAACCCTTCGGACCTGACGAACTCGAGGTGACGGCTCGCCGCGTCGCCGAGCTCCGGCAGCTCGATCCCGATCGAGACCGGGTCGAGCCCCAATCGCTGGCGTCGGGTCAGTTTCGGCAACACGAACTGGTCGTAGGCAAACTTGACCACCCGGCGACGGTCCGGTCTGTCGACTTCGACCATCACGGCGAAGCTGGAGGCGAAGGTTGAGGCGGCCGCACGGAACCGTTCGCTTTCCCGCAGTGCATCCCGCGCCGACTCGGGCTCGAGGTCGAAGGCGATCTCCTCGACGGCCCTCCACGCCTCCTCGGGTTCGCCCCGCGCCACTTGCCAACACAGCTCTTGCAGGCGCGGCGACGGTGCTTCCCCCGTCTCCTCTTCCGCCAGCCTCAGCATGTGCTCCGCCGCGTAGGACGCGTTCTGCCCGCTGCTCGCCAGCGGCAGCGACTGCCCCCTCTCGTCGCGGAGGTCGAAGCGCGTCAGGACCTGCTTCGAGAGCAAGGCGATCGGCGCAAATTTCGGGTCGGGGATCCCCGGCAGCGCCGCGGGCGTGAAGTCGACGCTCGTCCGGCGCCGGACGATGCGCTCGTCGACGATCTCGACCGACTCGACCCGCCGGTGCACCCAATCGGCTTGCTTTTCCACCAGCGCGCCGTAGGCCACCACGCTCTCCGGGTCGGGGCGCTCTCTCGGTGGTCGGCCGAGCGCCGGCGCCCACTCCTCGACGGGTCCGAGCCACCACGGATTCCCATCCTCGTCCGTCAGCCGGCGTCGCGAGGCGGCCCAGGTCCCGGCCGCCAGCGCCGCTCCGGCGAGGCCAAGTGCGATGCCCCCAATCCGCTCCGTGTCGCCTTCTTCGTCCGGGTCGGGTTCTCCCTTTTCCACTGTCACGATCGTCGTGTCTTCCGCGCTCTGTGCCGATGAGCCGGAGACCACGCTTTCGAGCACAGGCAGGATCAGTGTCGTCTCTGCCTTGTGGCCCTTCTCGTTGGGGTGGAAGCCGCCCTTGAAGCGCGAGAAAAAAGAAGCCCCCTTCTGGTTCTTGAATGACTTGACAATGTCGACGATCCACGAATCGTCCGCGCAGTAGCCATGGGTTTTGAATGCCGCGGACACCCCGGTTACCTCGGTCCAGCCGGCATTAGCCGACGCCACCGCCAGCTTTTCGTTTAGCGGCTCGAGGACCTCTTTCGCCGCCCATTCCGCCTCGTCGTAGCTGATGCCGAGTGGCCACCGGAGACCCGACCGCTTGCAATAGTCGCCGTCGTCAGCTCCCGTTGGGTCGAAGTATTCGACCGGGATCACCTCCTTGGCGGGGACGATTTTCGCCAGCTGATCGGCCAGTTCTTCGTAGGCGCCAGGGAGTTCCCCCAGATCCTTTTCGACCGCTTGTGAGAGCAACTGCGTGCCGAGCCTGCTGTCCATGCAGCTTGGCTCGATCAGGCACTTGGAGACGATCTTCCCGAAGTTGATGTCGTTGGCGCCGATGCTGAGGAGGACCGCGTCGATATGCCGTTTCTCTGTGATCTGTCCCAGCTCCGCCAACTGCGAAGGCAGGTCCGGTTCACCTCGGCCGGGGTCGATCCCTTCGTAGCCCCCTAACAGCCCTTTCTCGATCGTGGCGCCGGAGCAGGCGAGGTGGACGAAGGTGACGGCAGTGTGCGGACTCTTCTTTTCGAGCTGGATCGCCGCTTGGGCTGGCGCGGCGGTGGCGCTGCGGTGGCAGCGCGGCGACTCCCAGAGGGCCCGCCGGGTCTTCCCGAACCCCTGCTTGCCGACCCGATCCGGATTACCCTCGCCGGAAGCGACGGAGTCGCCGATCGAGACGACCAGCCAATTCTGGACCGAGATGGTGCGATCGAAACCCTCGATGCGCCCGCCCGGGAATCGCACGTCCAATCGCACCGGGTAATCGCCCTCGGCGGAGAAGTGCTGGGAGACCTCGCAGCCGCGACCGCCAAGACCCGTCACCGTTCCGGCGGCCGAGTGCCAGGTGTAGAGGGCGCCTTTCTTGCAGAGGTCGCGGCGGACGAAGAGGTTGACTGCGAAGCCTTCCCGCCGCTGTTCTTCTTCGCCGAAGGCGACAGCCGAGCCGGCGTAGTCGGTCAGCCCGTCGCCGTTCTGGTCACTGCCGAGGGAGCCCGGCATCGTCCAGTCGATCGGAGGGTCCTGCGCCACCGCGGGCGATGCCGAAGCCGCGGTAACCAGGAGCATTAGGAGGACGGGAAGAACGAGACGCGCCAGAATGAGCTGACACTATTTGACTACACCTCAGTTTTTGAAAGAAATTCCGTTCTCTTTACTTCAAGGCTCGTCCGGCGTCAGGTGGGCGACCTCGATCCCGAGCTCGCGCTCCAACCGCTCCGCGATCAGCGAGCGGTGGCAGGCCTCCGGATCGCGCTCGACGCAGAGGAGAGCGGCGCGGTTGCCGCCGACGAACCTGACGATCGGCTCGAGGTCGACTTGGTCGAGGACCTCCTCGGTGTAGGCGCGAACGTACCCGGGCGCCAGCTCGGAACGGGAGCGTTTGCCCTCGCCTTTGCGCTCGTCCTCCTCGTACTGCAGCTGCCGCATCTCGGTCGTCGGCGCCAGCTCGGGCAGGTGGGTGTAGCCAATGCCCGCCTCCGCCAAGGCCGCTTGCAGGCGTTTCGCGTTGGCCCAGGCGTACTGACTGCCGCGCACGCCGCGCCGCTGGCGGACGTCGAGGACGAGCCCGACCTGCGCCTCCTTCAGGGCACGGATGAAGCCGGGGCCGTCGAACCCGTAAACGCCGATGGTGGCGAACTTCGCCATCGGCGTCTGAGTCTGTCAGGGCGAGCGTCTTGCCGGCGGTTCAGTACCGCGGCGGGGTGTCCCGGTAGGCCGGGTCGCGGACTTCGCGCCGTTCTTCCACGGCGGGCTCGCCCGGGGCCACGGGGGCTACGCCACGGCGGCGGGACCAGATGAATTCCTGGAAGATGCCGAGGATCAGGCCGACGGCGCCGGCGATCATCAGGATCACGCCGATCGTGTCGATGCTGACGCCCTGGACGTGGATGTTGGTCGCGAACTTGAGGATCGCGCCAACTGCGATGAGGAAGATGCCTGCTCCGATGGTCATTGCTGCTGATTACCCCCGGTTTGGATCGACAAACCGCAGTAACAGCGGCTAGACGAATCGTCGGGTGACAGTTCGCCTCAAGTCCTCGGCCCTGGCTGCCGAACCAATACCGGCGTGACCAAGGGCTCGACCAAGTTGGCGGCACTCACGCTTGCGCTCCTCGTGGCGCTGGCCCTATCCGCCTGCGGCAGTTCGTCCTCGGGCACCGACGGGGGGACGCTGAAGGCGACCTTCGGCTCCTTCCCGGACTCCCTCGACCCGGGCCTCGCCTACACCGGCGAAGGCTCGACCGCCGTCTACGACGTCTACATCCCCCTGCTCACCTACGCCCACGCCTCCGGCAGCGCCGGCAGCAAGGTGATCCCGGGCCTGGCCAAGGCGATGCCGGAGGTCAGTGACGCCGGCCGCACCTACACGCTCACCCTCCGCAACGGCCTCCATTACTCGGACGGGACCCCGGTCAAGGCCTCGGACTTCGCAACCGCGATCGAACGCCTGTTCAAGCTCAACTCCCCCGGCTCGCCGTTCTACACGGACATCGTCGGCGCCGAAGCCTTCGCCCGCAGCAAGCGGGGCGGGATCGCCGGGATCACGACCGACGATGCGAGCGGCAAGATCGTCATCCGCCTGGTCAAGCCGCGCGGCACCTTCCCCAACGAGCTGGCGCTGCCCTTCGCCGCCCCCGTCCCTGCCGGCACCCCGGCCGAAGACCTCACCGCTCAGCCGCCGCCGGCGACCGGCCCCTACGTAATCTTCGACTCCAAGCCCGGCCGTGGCTGGGACTACAAGCGCAACCCGCAGTGGGCCGGCGGCAACGCCGAGCTGATGCCCCAGGTCCCGAGCGGTCACGTCGACCGGATCGAAGTCGACGTCATCCGCAACCCCTCGACCCAGGTCGCCGACGTCGAAAGCGGCCGCTACGACTGGATGGGCAACCCGCCCCCGGCCGACCGCTACGCCGCGGTCAAAAACAAGTACGAAGGGTCACAGTTCAAGGTCGAGCCGACGATCAGCACCTACTTCTTCTGGATGAACATGACGCAGGCGCCGTTCGACGAACTCAAGGTGCGCCAGGCGGTCAACTACGCGATCGATCCGCGGGCGCTGGAACGGATCTACGCCGGCCAGCTGGCTGGCACCCAGCAGATCCTCCCGCCCGGGATGCCCGGCTACGAACGGATCGACGTCTACCCGCACAGCCTCGCCAAGGCGAAGCAGCTGGTCGCCGCGGCCCACCCGGCCGACCATGCGATCACGATCTGGACCGACGACGAAAGCCCCAACAACGAAGCGGGCGAATACCTGGAGGGGGTGCTGAAGGAACTGGGCTTCGAGACGACGCTGAAGATCGTCAGCGCCGACAGCTACTTCGGCCTGATCGGCAACGAATCGACGCCGAACCTCGACATCGGCTTCGCCAACTGGTTCGAGGACTACCCCCATCCCAACGACTTCTTCCAGCCGCTGCTCTCCGGGGAAAGCATCGTCCCGATCGGCGCCACCAACCTCGCCCGGATCGACGACCCGAAGCTGAACGCAGAGATCACCCGCCTGGGGGAAGGGCCGCTGACGCCGCAGGTCGAATCCGAATACGCGGAGCTCGACCGGGAATTCATGGAACAGGCGCCGTGGGCGCCCTACGGGACCAGCACGCTGCCGACCTTCGTCTCCTCACGGGTCGACCTCGACAAGGTCATCTTCAACCCCACCTTCGCTCAGGACCTGACCAGCTTCGAGTTCAAGTAGGTGGCTAGCTGAGGGAGGTCCAAAGGCGGCGCTCGGCCTCGAGCACCTGCTCGGCGCCCTCGCCGACCACCCGCCACAGCTCCGGCCGTGGCTCGTCGTTCTCGCTTGCCGCTCTGAACGCCTCCGCCAGCTCGGTCCAGCGCGTCGCCGCCGTGGCCGCCAGCGGCGCCTCCTCGCGCCCGGCTTCCTCGAGGAAGCGCGAATACATCAGCCGGAAGCAGCCGCCGCCGGTGCCGCGCCGCTCGATCACCTGGTAGGCGAAGCGGGCGCACCACTGCCAGTCCTCGACCGCCTCGGGCCAGGAGCCGGCCTCGGCCGCCAGGCGCTCCAGCGCCGGAACGCCGGCGAAGGGGCCGAACGGCGGCTCCAGCATCTCGCTCGCCGCCCGCTCGATCGCCCGCGGCACCGCCGCCTCCAGCTGCGCGCGGTCGATCGCCTCGTCGACAGTGAACATGTGACCCTCCAGCGGGTAGGCGGGGTGGCCGCTGTGCCGCGCCCGCGCCAGGTTCTCCAGTCGCGTCGTCTGCAGCTCCTCGAAGGCGGTGTCGGAGAGCTGGGCGACCTCGGCGTCGTAGCCCGCCAGCACCACCGCGTGGCCGGGGAAGTGGGCCGAGTTGCCGTAGTGGTCGAGGTAGTAGATGTCGGTCAGGAGCAGGGCGGGCTTGCCGGCGTCGACCTCGGCCCGCGCTGCCTCCCAGGCTTCCTCGCCGTTCTCCTCGGCGAAGGTGCGCAGCTCCAGCGCCGCCCCGGTCAGCTCGCGGAAGGTCTCCTCCAGCCGCGCCGTGCGGCCGTTGAACCAGCGGCTCGGCGAGGCGTCCTCCATCGCCAAGTAATAGAAACCGGCCCCGGCGCCAAGCCCGAACGCCATCTCCTCGCTGATCTCGACCCCGTGGAAGGCGAGCAGGTTCCGCAGCGCGGTCGAGCCGCAGTGGTGGCCGGGGGTGTGGACGAAGCCGGGGACGGAAGGCATGTGGCGACTATTGTCCCGCGCCGATGCTCGACCTTGACTTGAAGCTGCTGCGCTGGATGCGCACCCACGGCCACTCGCCGGGGATCGAGGACGCCGCGATCGCGCTCGGCAAGGCGGGCAACAACGGCCTGATCTGGTTCATCCTCGGCGCGACGTTGGCGATCATCGACAACGGCCGCTGGGAATCGTGGCTGATCTGCGCCCTGCTGGGACCGATCGCGATCGGCCTCAACTACCTCGTCAAGCTCGCCGTGAAGCGACCCCGCCCGGTGCTCGAGGGCCTGCCGCCGCTCGGCCGCGCTCCCAGCTCGCTCAGCTTCCCGTCCGCCCATGCCACCTCGTCCTTCGCGGTGGCGACGGCGATGTGCCGGGTCGACCCGGCGACCTCGGCGGCCTTCCTTGTCGCCCTTGCCCTCGCGCTTGGTCGCCCTTATCTCGGCATGCACTACCCGTCCGACGTCCTCGCCGGCGTCCTGATCGGCATCGCCCTCGGCCTGATCGTCCCGCTCACCTTCTGATGGGAGGGCGCGGCAGATGAAGGTGGGAATCGTCGGCCTGCCGAACGCGGGCAAGTCGACCCTCTTCAACGCCCTGACCAAGGGCGGTGCCCAGATGGGCGACTACCCGTTCACGACGATCGAGCCGAACGTCGCCATCGCCCAGGTGCCGGACGAGCGACTGGAGAAGGTCGCGGAGACCGTCAAGAGCTCGGAGCTGGTGCCGGCCAAAATCGACTTCCACGACATCGCCGGGCTGGTCAAAGGCGCCTCGGAAGGGGAGGGGCTCGGCAACCAGTTCCTTGCCTCGATCCGCGAGACCGATGCGATCTGCCACGTCGTCCGCTGCCACACGGGATCCGACGTGCCGCACCCCGACGGCCGCGTCGACCCGCTCGCCGACATCGAGACGATCGAGACCGAGCTGGTCCTCGCCGACTACGACCAGGTCGAGCGCCGGCTCGGCCGGGTCGGCAAGCAGGCGAAGTCGGGCGATAAAGAAGCGCAGGTCGAGCACGAGTGGCTGCAGGCGGTGCACGAGGCGCTCGCCGCCGGCCGCCCGGCCCGCTCGATCCCGGTGCCGGATGGCGCGCCGCAGGCGGTGCAGAACCTGCAGGCGCTGACGACGAAGCCGATCCTTTACGTCGCCAACGTCGACGAGGGCGACGCCGAGGCGCCGGAAGCGGTCGTCTCCCATGCCAACGCGGTCGGCGCCGGGGTGGTCGCGGTCAGCGCTCGGATCGAGGCCGAGCTGGCCGAGCTCGACCCCGCCGAAGCGGAGGAGATGCGCGAGTCATACGGCGTCGAGGGCTCCGGCCTGATGCGCCTGGTCCGCACCGCCTACGACCTCCTGGAGCTGATCACCTTCTTCACCGCCGGCGAGGACAAGGAGGCGGTCGCCCGGCCCCTGCAGCGCGGCGCAACGGCGCTTGAAGCCGCGGGCACGATCCACACCGAGATCATGGAAGCGTTCGTCAAAGCCGAGGTGATCGGCTGGGGGGACCTCGTCGCCTGCGGCGGCTACGTCGCCGGACGCGACAAGGGCCTATTGCGGATCGAGGGTCGCGACTACAAAGTGCAGGACGGCGACGTCATCACGATCAAGGTGTAGGAATGTCACCTTTTGCGTCCATACGGACGCATAAAGCGACACGCCCTTAGGCTTCAGATATGGAGGAACGGGCGCGGTTCCCGGAGGTTGGCCCCAAGGCCGGCCACTACGAGAGCTTCTACATCAAGGCTTGCGAGCCGGGGGGCGGCCGCGGGGTCTGGATTCGCCACACGGTGCACAAGCGCCCGGGGGCTGAGCCGAACGCCTCGATCTGGTTCTGCTTCTTCGATCGCGCGGCGGCGGGGCCGCGGGCGACCAAGGTGACGGTGCCGGCCTCGCAACTGGAGGCGCCGGCCGGCGACTGGATCCGCGTCGCCGACGCCGAGATCGGCCCCGGCCGCGCCGAGGGCTCGATCGACACCGACGCGCTCAGCGCCGCCTGGTCCTTCGTCTTCGCCGGCGAGGCCGAGCCCTGCAAGTACCTCCCCGCCGACTGGCTCTACAAGGCCCCCGTGCCGAAAACGAAGTTCCTCGCCCCCTATCCCGACGCTCGCTTCGACGGCCGGCTCGAAATCGACGACGAGACGATCGAGCTGACGGGCTGGCCGGGGATGATCGGCCACAACTGGGGCACTGAGCACGCCGAGCGCTGGGTTTGGCTCGAGGGCACCGGCTTCCCCGATGCGCCGAACACCTACTTCGACGCCGGCGCCGCCCGCGTCCGCCTCGGCTCCCGCACGAGCCCCTGGATCCCCTCCGGGATGCTCGTCCTCGATGGCGAGCCGCACCGCCTCGGCGGCCTCGGCGCGATCCGCTCGGCCAAGATCGAGGAGCACCCGACCGTCTGCAGCTTCACCCTCCCCGGCAAGGACGTCGTCGTCCACGGCCGCGTCACCGCTCCGCAGAAGGACTTCGTCGGCTGGGTCTACGCCGACCCCAAGGGCCCCGAGCACCACACCCTCAACTGCTCGGTCGCCGACCTCGAGCTCACCGTCGAACGCCCCGGCCTACCCCCGCGCCAGCTCACCCTCAACCGCGGTGCCGCCTACGAGTTCGGGAGTCGCGATCTCCCAGATCAGCAACAGGATCACGGCATCCCGATCCAGCCGTATCCCGATGGGTGAGTGTCGAGTTTGTACGGGATAGCCGTACAAACTCGACACGCCTATTTGCCCGAGACCACCTTTTCGAACGTCATCCAGGTGTCGTAGCCGCCGAGCGCTGCCTCGATCTCGGTGCCGGTGACGGTGGTGACGCCGGCGGTACCGATTAGCTTGGCGCTGATGATGCGGGGGGTGACGCCGGTCTTCGTCACTACCACCTGTTTCAGCTTTCCCTCGACGCCGAGCTTGGCGCTGATTTCGGGGCCGCTGAACTTCAGCGTCCATTCGTGCAGGGGGCAGTAGTAGTCGTAGGGGTCGGGGACGCCGACCAGGTAGGGGACCGGGCTGCCGAAGACGTTGACGGCGCTCTCGGTGTGGCCGCCGGAGCAGGCCGAGTAGAGGGTCTGGGCGACCTTTCCCTGGTAGGTGACGACCTGGCCGCGGGTCGCGGCGACGGCTTCGTTCGTCTGCCTGTACTCGCTTTCGAGCCCTTTGTAGACCTGACTGCGGGTGTCGGAGTAGAGGTCGAAGCCGTTGCCGCCGACGTCGCCGGTGAGCGCGATCGAGCGCACCGCGACCGCCTGCGCTTTCAGCTCCTCGGTCGGCCAGGAGGGCGGCACCTCGTTCGGCATCACCCCTTTCACGTACTGCTCGAGGGCGAGCGCGTTGACCACGTTCAGCGACCCTGCCTGGCTTTCGGTCGGCACCGTCTCCAGCGCTCCGCGATAGCTGCCGTAGCCGGCGATCGTCACCGTCCCCGGCCCCGCCGCCCGCAGTTTGCGCCCGCAGCCGGCGAGCCGTTTGCCGCCGGAGCTGCGCAGCACCACCGCGTTGCCGGTGCGGTGTGCCTCGTAGCTGCGCTTCGGGTCGAGCCGCTCGCCGCAGGCGCTGGTCGCGCCGCTGAAGCCGACGTCGCCGCCTTCGATCCCCAGCAGCACCCGGACGATCTGCGCCCCCTGCACCGTCCCCAGGCTCGTCCCCGTGTAGTAGTGGCCGAGGATGAAGCGGTAGCTCTTGCCGTGCTTGGCGTAGCCGTAGGCGCCGTAGGCGCTCATCCCGACCCCGTGGCCGAAGCCGCGCCCGTGGACGACCCAGCTAACGCTGGCCTGGGCCGCAAGAGGGTAGATGGAGAGCAGGGCGAAAGCCGCCGCGCAGGTCGCGAACAGGGCTCGGGTCTTACTGACAGTCCTGGACATCTCCGAGAGAACAGATTCAACGTTGCGGAGTAGCGGCCTGCATCAGCGGGGGCGTACCCTGGATAGACACCCCGATTGAGAGGAGGGCTCGATGTCGACGCAGACCGTAGAGGCAACCGACCACAAGCTCCTCGCCGCCGGCGAGTGGCAGGAGACCGGCGAGTGGGCCGAGGTGAAGAGCCCCTACGACGGCAGCGTTGTCGGCCGAGTGGCGCAGGGCGACGAAGCGCTGGTCGAGCGGGCGATCGAGGCCGCGCACGAGGCTTTCTTGACGGCCGACTTCCCCCAGCACGCGCGGGCGAAAGTGCTCGACCGCGCCGCCGAGCTGGTCGCCGAGCGGGTCGAAGACCTGGCGGCGACGATCGCCGCCGAGGCCGGCAAGCCGATCAAGACGGCCACGGTCGAGGCCGAACGCTGCGTCTCCACCCTCGAGTTCTCCTCGGTCGAGGCGCGCAAGCTGACCGGCGGCACGGTGCCGATGGACGCCGCCCCGGCCGGCGCCGGCAAGCTCGGGGTGATGCTGCGCGTCCCCTACGGGGTGGTCGGCGCGATCAGCCCCTTCAACTTCCCGCTCAACCTCGTCGCCCACAAGCTCGGCCCGGCGATCGCCGCCGGCAACGCGGTCGTCCTCAAGCCCGCCGGCCAGACGCCGATCTCGGCCCTGAAGCTGGCCGAGATCCTGGTCGAGGCGGGGCTGCCGGAGAACTGGCTCTCGGTCATCCCCGGCCCCGGCTCGAAGGTCGGCAACAAGATCGTCGAGCACCCGCTGACCCGCGCGATCACCTTCACCGGCTCGGCCCCGGTCGGCTGGGACATCCGCTCCAAGGTCCCGCACAAGAAGGTCAACCTCGAGCTCGGCTCCAACGCGCCCCTGATCCTCGCCGAGGACGGCGACTGGGAAACGGCCGCGGACAAAGCCCAGATCCACGCCTTCTCGCATGCCGGCCAGAGCTGTATCTCGATCCAGCGCATCCTCGTCCACGAGTCGATCGCCGAGCAGTTCACCCAGCGGCTGGTCGCCAATGTCGAAAAGCTGACGGTCGGCGACCCGCTCGACGGGAACACCGACGTTGGGCCGCTGATCACCCCCGACGACCGCGACCGCGTCAAGGCGTGGGTCGACGAGGCGGTCTCCGGCGGGGCGGAGCTATTGACCGGCGGCGAGCTGGTCGACGAGGGCCGCTGCCTCGCCCCGACCCTGCTAAAAGCGCCGCCGAAAGACGCCAAGGTCTGGTGCGAGGAGATCTTCGGGCCGGTGGCGACGATCGACACCTTCTCGGTCTTCGAGGAAGCGCTGGCGATGGCCAACGACTCCAAGTTCGGCCTCCAGGCCGGCGTCTTCACCCGCGACATCGGCAAGGGACTGGAGGCGGGCAGGACCCTCGAGTTCGGCGGCGTCCTCATCAACGAGGTGCCGACCTTCCGCACCGACCAGCAGCCCTACGGCGGCGTCAAGGACTCCGGCAACACCCGGGAGGGTCCCGCCTACGCGGTCTACGAGCTGACCGAGGAGCGGTTTGTGACTTTGCAGGGTTGATTAGCCGTTCCGACGGGTCAGGCGCCGCTCGATATCGAAGAGAAGTGCCGATGGCTCTTCCGCTCGCGGTCGAGCTTCGCGCGCTCGACTATCTCTTTCGCGAGAGCCGTGGTGGCGCCTGCGGAGATCGCTACCGCACTCGCGAGCTCAGGAGCGCCGATGGCAACCGAGGCTCCCAGGCCCAAGACTCCGGTCGCGAGGTAGGGCGCCGAGCGCGAAGCCGTCTGTCCGAGCCCCTCATCACGAAGGCTTTCCCTCAGCTCGTCCAACTCCGGAGTGACGCGGCGGAGCTTCAGGTCTTCAACCGCCTCCGGGAAATCTTCATTGCCGATGTCGGCATTGAGCTCTTCCTCTAGGTCAGCTACCGCCGCTCGGAAACGACCAAGCTGGGCGCTCACCCGCTCGCGGATATCGAGAACCTCGTCTACCGATGCGGTAGGGAAGGAAGGAATGTCGGCGATCATGCAGGCCGCCAGCTCAGCCCGACTCGCTTTACTGAGGGCTATAGGCCGCTCTTTGCCCCTAATATTCCGTCGTAGATCGAGCTGGGTGCCCGTGGTCAAGAGCGGATGGTCCAGTCGGTTGACCGCGAAGGTTTCGGCGGCTTTCTGAAGCGAGGTCTTGAATGCTGCATCGAGGTCGTCGAGCTCTGCTCTGAGGACTTCCTCCGCACCAGCCGTGTCGACCGCGACGAGCTCCGATTCGTCGAGCCGTACCAGTTCCTCGACTGCTTCAACGAGATGGTCCTGCCCTGTGACCCCTTTATCTTCCAGATAGCTCTTGACGCCCTCTGGGGCCAGCTGGCGGAAGTAAGTCTGTCCATCCAAGGGACCGCTCTTGCGGAGAACTTCGGAGACAACCTCTGGAAATTCAAATACCGGCCAGGGGTCATCTCCTCGAGGCAGGCCAAGGAAAAGCTTCCCCAGCGGGGACTCTGTTATCTCACTGTCCTCTTCCAGTGCGGCGATCGCCCTCTCGACCATCTCTTGGTCGACGCCCCTTTCCAAGGCTTGCTTGGTGATCGAGCGCGTCATGCTTGCGAAGCCCCCGACTAGGAACGGAACCTTGTGACTCTTGATCAGCACCTGGTCGCCGTAGAGGAGCGCGGACTTCGCCTTCAACAGCTCGTCGCTGAGGTCCGCCGGATTTCCGCCCAGTTCTCCTAGAACGACGACCTCGAGCGTCATGAGGCGAGCATAAAGTCGCTGCGTCAGTCGCGCGATTTTCAGCCGAGTTCGGCCTCCACCTCGTCGGCCAGTGGTGGGTGCTGATAGGACCCCGGCTCGCGCAGCCGGTCGATCACGTTGCGGCGGCTGACCGGATCCTTGTCCTGGCTCAGCTTGCGCTTGCAGATGAAGCGCTCGACGCGGAGCCGGATCCCCACGGTGCCGCGGGCGAACGGCGTCGCCCACTCGCGTTCGAGGTACATCGGTTCCTCGACCTGCCGCTCGAAGTGCTCGACCAGCCGCGTCAACGACTCCAGGTTCTCCTCCTCGCTGAGCACCTCAGGCACCCCATAGAGATGCGCGACGCTGAAGTTCCAGGTCGGCGCCCGGGTCGCGCCCGGCCCGTACCAACTAGGCGACACATACCCATGCTCGCCCTGCACGATCACCAACATCTCACCCTCGCCAAGCCCATGCAGCTCGTCGTCCGGCTTGCCGAGGTGCGTGACGATCGTCAGCTCCTCCGACTCGGGGTCCAATAGAACCGGGCAGTGCGAAGCGACCAACCCGTCGTTCTCACTGACCAGCGTCGCCCAAGGGTTCTCCTCAATCAGCCGCCGGACGACCTCTGGATCTTCTGAAGCGTAAGCCGGGTTATGGCGCATGAGCAGAGATTAGGGGCGGAAGGTCCTCCTCAGGCACGCAAACCCTTCCGGTACGTGAGACGCGCAGCAAGGGCTTCCCGTCAAAGCCCGGGCGGGACCACTAAGAGGATTGGCGAAACCCATTGCGCAGCCGACAAGGGGACCCTGGTATCGCCACGCGCTCTTCCCAGCGAAGATTGGAGAGTTGACTCCCCTATAGCCATGTCAATTCTCCAATCGCGCAGAACTGCGTGGCTGGTTCGCCATTCCCTCCTAGGCCATCTTCGTCGTGCCGCCCATCGGAAGGATATGTGTGCTCTGAATTAGCTTCATATATGGCTTCACCTTTCGGGATAGGTCGCCTCGCCGGAAACGACTCCGAACTTCGCCCCCCTATAGCGAGGCGAAGTTCGGAGTCGCGAAGCCCTACTCGTGCGGCCGAGCCATCCGCCGGTGATCAAGCGCCTCCTCGAGGATCGCCGGCTCCACACCCTGCTCGAGCGCAACCTCCCGCAACGAACGCCCGGACTCCGCCGCCACCTTGACGATGTCGGCAGCCCGGTCGTAGCCGATGTGCGGGTTCAGCGCGGTGGCCGTCGCCAGCGTCGCCTCGGCGTGACGCTCGGTCATCTCCTCGTTCGCCTCGACCCCGCTCACGCACTTCTCGTTCAGCAGGCGCGAGGCGGAGGCGAGCAACTTGATCGAGTCGAGCAGGTTGCGGGCGATCAGCGGCACCCGCACGTTGAGCTCGAACTGGCCCTGGCTGCCGGCGACGGTTATCGCGGCATCGTTGCCGATCACCTGGGCGGCGACCTGGATCACGACCTCCGGGATCACCGGGTTGACCTTGCCCGGCATGATCGAGGAGCCCTTCTGCAGCTCCGGCAGGCGCAGCTCGGCGAGGCCGGCGCGCGGGCCGGAGCCCATCAGCGCCAGGTCGTTGGCGATCTTGTTGAGCGAGACCGCGTAGACCTTGAGCGCGCCCGAGAGCTCGACCAGGGCGTCGCGGTTGCCCTGCGCCTCGAAGGCGTCGAGTGGTCCCGAGATCTGCAGGCCGGTGTCGGCGGCGAGCTTCTCGCGCACCTTGGCGGCGAACTCGGGGTGGGTGTTGAGGCCGGTGCCGGTGGCGGTGCCGCCGAGCGGGATCTGGCCGACCCGACGCAGCGTCGCCTCCACCCGCTGGACGCCGAGCCGCACCTGCGCCGCATAGCCGCCGAACTCCTGGCCGAGGGTGACCGGGACTGCATCCATCAGGTGGGTGCGCCCCGCCTTAACCACGTCGGCGAACTGCTTCGCCTTCTCTTCCAGAGCGCCCTCGAGCGCGCCCATCGCCGGCAGCAGGTCGTGGGTGACCTCGTCAAGCGCCGCCAGGTGGACGGCGGAGGGGAAGACGTCGTTGGAGGACTGGCCCATGTTGACGTGGTCGTTGGGATGGGCGCCGTCGCCGGCGAGGTTGGCGATCACCTCGTTCGCGTTCATGTTCGAGGAGGTGCCGGAACCGGTCTGGAAGACGTCGATCGGGAACTGGTCGTCGTGCTCGCCCTCGCCGATCGCCTTGCCCGCGTCGGCGATCCGCTCGGCGAGGTCGGCGTCGAGTTTGCCGAGCTCGCCGTTTGCCTCGGCCGCGGCGCCCTTGATCCGGCCCAGCCAGCGCACCACCGGCACCGGCACCCGCTCGCCCGAGACGGGGAAGTTGTCAACCGCTTTGGTGGTCTCGCCACCCCACAACTGCTGCTCAGTCACAGTCAAATCGAAGCCTCCATCGAAGATCTCTTGGTCCTTAGAGGGTATTCCTCCGCGACTCCCGGCCGCGTTCCTAGCCGCTCGCGCGGCCGGCGTCGAAGCCTTCGCGGTAGGCGGAGAGGAACTGCGGCGAGAGCGGTTCCTTGCCCGGCGCGAAGCGGGCGGCGACGGTGAGGCGGCGGACGAGGTCGGCGTGGATGCCTTCGCTGTCTTCGGCCCCGCGCTGGGCGGCGCCGAGCAGGTAGCCGAGCTCGACCGCGGGCTGCCCGCCGTCCGCTTTGCGCGCTTCCGCGTTCAGCGTCGTCGCCGTCTCGACCGTCGCTTCGCCGACCCGCGCCAGATCGCCGCCGCTCTGATTGGAGGCGAGGCAGTCGCTGATCGGCGTCTCACCCCCCAGCAGCACTTCCCCCGGAGCCTCCCGCAGCGCCTTTTCGTAGGCACCCGCCCCTTCGAGGCAGGCGACCGGCGTCGAGCCGTCCTGGCTGCCGCAGCCAAGCGCGACGATCAGGCAGACGGCGGCGAGGAGGGCGGAGGCGGCGAAACGCACCGCCGCATCCTATGAAGTGTCAGTCGCCGGCTCCGCTCGCGGAGACGCCGCCGGTCGAGACCTGGGCGATGCCGCCGGAGGGGCCGGGCGGGGGAGGCGGCTTCGGCGCCGACTTCTTCTTGCCCGCGGCGCTCGGCTTGATCCCGCTGGCGCTGACCGGGAAGACTTCGACCCATTCCGCGAGCGTGTATTCAGGCGCCGGCGCGTGGTTCCAGGAGAGGTGGAGATGGTTGCCGCAGCCGTGGCCGGCGTCGCCGTCGTAACCAACCCAGCGGAAGGGCAGGCGGGGCTGGTTCTGCACCGGCTCGGCCCAGAGGGCGAGGCGGGTGATCGGCGCCCAGGTCGCGTCGCATTTGCCGTCGCCGTTCAGCGGCACGAGGTCGACCGCGAGCCCGTTGTAGTGGTCGGACCCCTTGACGTGGCAGCGGTTGCAACCGATGTGTTCGCCGTTCGGCAGCGGTCCGGAGTAGCCGTCGGTGACGTAGATCGGGTAGCGCTTGGCGATCCAGCGAAGGTCGGGGAGGATCCGCTGGTCGACCATGTCGCCTTTTTCGTGCGGGATTGAGGCCGGGATCGGGACGATCGCGCCCGGCGCATAGGTCAGCTTGGTCGGCAGCGGCGCCGCCTGCGAGTAGGCAGCGATCACAAGGAGCGGCGCCAGCGAGAGGGCGAAGACCGCGAGGGCGCGGGCCCAGGCGTGGGCGAAGAAGCGGTGGCTCACCCCCGAGTTATCGGCCCTACGACGCTCGCCGCTTGAATCCTGCCCGGCGCTGCCCCCGAGTTGAGGTAGGTGCATAGGAGGTTGCAACACGGCCGGATAGGGTTCGCTTCGTGGCAACGGTCCGCGAAGCGACTTTCGACCTCTTCCGCGCCCACGGGATGACGACGATGTTCGGCAACCCGGGCTCGACCGAGCTGCCGATGCTCGCCGACTATCCGGGGGACTTCCGCTACGTGCTCGGCCTGCAGGAGGCGGTCGTGGTCGGAATGGCCGACGGCTTCGCCCAGGCCTCCGGCAAGACCACCGTCGTCAACCTCCACACCGCACCCGGGGTCGGCAACGCGATGGGCGCGATCTTTAACGCCCAGGCCAACCACTCGCCGCTGCTGATCACCGCCGGCCAGCAGGCGCGCGCCCAGATCACCCTGCAGGCGAACCTGACCAACCGCGACGCGACCCGGATGCCGCACCCGCTCGTCAAGTGGTCCTATGAGCCGCCGCGGGCCGAGGACGTGCCGCTGGCGCTGGCACACGGCGCCCACCTCGCCGGGCTGGCGCCGCGGGGGCCGGTGTTCGTCTCGCTGCCGATGGACGACTGGTACGCCGAGGTTGACGAGGCCGACGCGAGGGCGGCGATCGAGCGCAAGGTGACGGGACGCGCCGTCGCCGACCCGGAGGCGGTGCGGGCGCTGGCCGAGCGCCTCGACGCCGCCCAGAATCCCGTCCTCGTCGCCGGACCCGATGTCGACACGGCCGGCGCCTGGGACCTCGCCGTCGCCCTCGCAGAGCGCCAGCACCTCCCCGTCTGGGCCTCGCCCGCGACCGGCGGCGTCCGCCTCGGCTTCCCCGAGAATCATCCAAATTTCCGTGGTGTGTTGCCGCCGGCGATCGGCCCGGTCGGCCAGACGCTGGAGGGCCACGACCTGATCCTCGTCGTCGGCAGCTCGGTCTTCCCCTACTACCCGCACATCCCGGGGCCGCTACTGCCGGAGGGCGCGAGCCTGGTCGCGATCACCAGCGACCCCGACGAGGCGGTGCGGGCGCCGATGGGCGACGCGATCGTCGCCGACGTCGGGTTGACGCTGATGGCGCTGCTGGAGCAGGTGCCGGAGTCCTCGCGCCCGGCGCCGGAGCCGAACCCGGGGCCGGGGGAAATCCCCGCCGAGGATCCGCTCAACTCCTCGACCGTCCACACCGCCCTCGCCGAAGCGATGCCCGAGGACGCGATCGTCGTCCTCGAGTCGCCTTCGAGCACGCTGGCGCTGCGCAACCAGCTGCGGATCTCCCGGCCCGGCAGCTACTACTTCAGCGCCGGCGGCGGCCTCGGTTTCGGCCTCGCGGCCTCGGTCGGCGTGCAGCTGGCGCAGCCGGACCGGCCGGTCGTCTGCGTGCTCGGCGAGGGCTCGGCCCAGTACGCGATCACCGCCTTCTGGAGCGCCGTCGCCTACCAGGCGCCGGTGACTTTCCTGGTCCTGCAGAACTCCGAGTACGCGATCCTCAAGTGGTTCGCCGAAGTCGAGCAGGTGAACGCGGCGCCCGGGCTCGACCTGCCGAAGCTCGACGTCGCCGCCGTCGCCGAGGGCTACGGGGTGAAGGCGCACCGGGCGAAGGACCGCGACGAAGTCGCCGGGGCGCTGAGCGCGGCGCTCGCCTCCTCCCAACCGGAGCTGGTCGAAGTGCCGGTGGCGCCGGGGATGTCGCTCTTCTAGGGAGACGGATGCTGCTCCCAGGCCAAGCTCGCAAGGTCCCGCCGCCGCCGAGCCAGCCTGTCGCCGACCGCGCTCCCGACGAGCTCGCCGCCGGCGTCGCCCAGCCGCTGCGCCGCGAGCTCGAGCAGCTGCTCGGCGCCGACCGCGTCCTCCACCGTGCCAGCGACCTCGTCGCCTACGCCTCCGACGCCAGCCCCTACCGGCTCTTCCCGCGGGCAGTGGTTGAGGCCCGCGACGCCGACGATGTCGCCAAGGTCCTCCGCTTCGGCCGCGAGCGCGAGATCCCCGTCACCTTCCGCGCCGGCGGCACCAGTCTCAACGGCCAGGGCCAGAGCGACGGCATCCTCGTCGACGCCCGCAAGCACTTCGGCGGGGTGCGGGTCGAAGACGACGGCGCCCGTGCCCGGGTGAAGCCGGGGACGATCCTCGGCCACGCCAACCGCGTCCTCGCCCCCCACGGCTACAAACTCGGCCCCGACCCGGCCAGCACCGACGTCTGCACGGTCGGTGGCGTCGTCGCCAACAACTCGGGCGGGATGCGCTGCGGCGTCACCAAGGACTCCTACTCGACCGTGCGCGAGCTGACCTTCGTCCTCCCCTCGGGGACCAAGATCGACACCGGCGCGCCCGGCGCCGCGGAGAAGTTCGCCGCCGCCGAGCCAGAGCTCGTCGCCGGCCTGGAGACGATCCGCGACGAGATCCGCGCCGACGCTGAGCTCAGCGAGCGCATTCGCCGCAAGTTCACGATCAAGAACACGACCGGCTACCGGCTCTGCGCCTTCCTCGACGCCGACGAGCCGCTGGAGATCTTCCGCCGCCTCCTCGTCGGCTCCGAGGGCACGCTCGCCTTCGTCGCCGAGGTCGTCTTCGAGACGGTGCCGGTGCCGCCGGTCACGACCACCGCCTGGATCCACTTCGCCGGCATCGACGAGGCGATCGCCCCCGTGCAGGACCTGGTCGCCTCCGGTGCCAGGGCGGTCGAGCTGATGGTCGCGCCGGCCCTGATCACCGCCGCCTGGAACATGGTCGGGGCGCCGCAGGAGTGGAAAGAGCTGCCGCCCGAGTCGGCGGTGCTGCTGGTCGAGTACGGCGGCGAGGACGAGGGCGACCTGGCCGCGCAGGTCCTCCGGGGCGAAGCGATTCTCAACTCGCACGAGCTGATCCGGCCGCTTGCCTTCACCCGCGAGCTGGAGGAGATCGAGCTCGCCTGGCGGGTCCGCGAGGGCCTGCACGGGCTGATCGGCCGGGTGCGGCCGGAGGGGACGGCGCTGATCGTCGAGGACGTCTGCGTTCCGCCGGAGCGGATCGCCGAGGGGGCCAAGGACCTACAAGCGCTGCTCGGCCAGCACGGCTTCCTCCCCGGCGTCGCCGGTCACGCCTCGGCCGGGAACCTGCACTTCATGCTGACCCCGGACTTCGCCAAGCAGGAGGACCTCGACCGCTACGAGGCCTTCATGGGCGGCCTGGTCGAGCTGATCGTCGAGAAGTACGACGGCTCGCTCAAGGCCGAGCACGGGACCGGCGTGAACATGGCCCCCTATGTGGAGCGCGAGTGGGGGGAGAAGGCGACCGAGCTGATGTGGCGGGTGAAGCGCCTCGCCGACCCCGACGGCGTGCTCTCGCCCGGCGTCGTCCTCAGCCGCGACCCCGGCATCCATCTGCGCAACCTGAAGACGACGCCGGCAATCGAGGACTGGGGTGGCGCTACGACCTGCGTCGAGTGCGGCTTCTGCGAGCCGGTCTGCCCGAGCCGCAACCTGACGACGACGCCGCGCCAGCGGATCGTCCTGCGCCGCGAGATGGCGCGCCAGCCCGAAGGCTCGCCGGTCCAGCGGGCGCTGCTGGCGGAGTACGAGTACGACGCGCTGGAGACCTGCGCCACCGACGGCTCCTGTCAGATTGCCTGCCCGCTGGGGATCGACACGGGGCGGATGGTCAAAGAGTTGCGGACGGCGCAGCATGGGGAGCGGGCGGAAAAAGCAGCGCTGGCTACGGCGAAACGTTGGGGGGCGGTCGAGAAGCTGTCGCGTGCGGCGCTGAAATTCGGTGGCCCGTTGGCGCGCAGGACCAAGCGCGGAAAAGGACTTCCTGGACCAGGCGCTGGGGGAGGAGGGGGTAACCCCTCCCGGACAACAGCGGGGAGGGTCCGGGAGGGGTCACCCCCTCCTCCAGCGGGCGGGGTCGCGGCTGTCTACGTCCCAAGCTGCACGAACCGCATCTTCGGTGGCAATCCGGTTGAGGCACTCGTCACGGTTTCAGATCGGGCCGGGAAGCCGGTGGTGATTCCCGACGACGTGGGGGGCAGCTGTTGTGGGTTGCCTTGGAGTTCGAAAGGGTTCGACTCCGCTCACAAGCACAAGGCGAATGAGATGGTGGAGCAGCTCTGGCGATGGAGTGGGGAGGGGCAGCTGCCTGTGGTGATCGACGCGGCTTCTTGCACGGGGGCGATTGCTGAGCCGGGTGAGGGGGTGCTTAGGGAGGAGAATGCGGAGCGGCTCGCGAAGCTCGAGATCGTCGATTCGGTTGCCTGGGGGTTGCGGCTGCTTCCTGATCTCGAGATCAGCGAGAAGGTCTCCTCTGCCACTGCTCACCCGACCTGTGCAACTCGCCGGCTCGGTCTCGCCCCCTCGCTTCGCACTCTCGCCGAAGCTCTCGCCGACGATGTCTACATTGCCCCCTCCGCTACTTGCTGCGCCTTCGCTGGCGACCGCGGCATCACCCATCCCGAGCTGACCGCATCGGCCACGAAGCCCCAGGCGGAAGAGCTTGCCGGCCGCCACTTCGACGCCCACCTCTCCAGCAACCGCACCTGTGAGATCGCGATGACTCGGGCTACTGGCGAGCCGTATGAGTCGCCGCTGATCCTGCTGGAGCGGCTAACTCGCGCTTGAGTTCTTGACGAGGTCGACGCTTTCGGCGTCGATGTCGCGGACCAGCTCGCCGTATTTCGGTTCGCTTTCCATCCGCTTGTCTAGCAGCGGGTTGATCAAGCCGCGGAAGGCGGAGACGTAGCGCCACCACTTGGGGACGAAGATCCGCGGCGCCTGTTCTTCGATCCCGCGGACCAGACCGGCGCCGGCCTCTTCGGGGCTGATCCGTTTCATCAGCCATTTCGGGCTCAGTTTTTCGACCCGGGGGGCGGTCTCCTGGGCGAAGGCGTCCTGCACCAGTTTCGTGTCGACCCAGCCGAAGTAGGCGACGCTGGCGCTGGCGCCGTGCGGTTTCAGCTCCACCCGCAGGGCCCGGCCTAGCGACTCGACCCCGGCCTTGGCGACCGCGTAGGGGGTGTTGCCGAAGCCGTTGGCGAAGGCGTAGACGGAGGAGACGACGATCATCTGGCCCTTGCGCTCGACGATCTGCGGCAGCGCTGCGCGCACGGTCCGCCAGACGCCGAGCATGTCGACCTCGAAGACCCGCTCCCACTCCTCGCCGGAGATCCCGCGCACAGTCGCGAACTGTTTCTGCGCGATCCCGGCGTTGGCGACGGCGACGTCGAGCCCGCCGAGCTTTTCGACGATCTCGGCGACCGCGTTCATCATCGCGCTCTGGTCGGTGACGTCGCCGCTGAGCCCGATCGCCCGCGGCCCGATCCGCTCCGCCGCCTCGCGCGCCTCGTCGGCGTTGAGGTCGAGTACGGCGACCGAGGCACCGCGCATGTGCATCTGCCGCGCCGTCTCGAAGCCGATGCCGCGGGCGGCGCCGGTGACCAGCGCGACCTTGCCGTTGAGGTCGTAGCGATCCATCGGGCGGCAGCCTATAGACCCCACCTAGAATCCTCAGCTTCATGCCCGGCTTCCAACCCGTCGACCCGAAGCAGTCCTTCCCCGAGCTGGAGGAGCGGATGCTTGCGCGCTGGCGCGAGGAGGGGGTCTTCGAGCGCTCGCTCGCCCAGCGCGAGGGCGCCCCGGTCTGGAGCTTCTACGAGGGCCCGCCGACCGCCAATGGCCGCCCGGGTTCCCACCATGTCCTCGCCCGCGTCTTCAAGGACGTCTACCCCCGCTACAAGACGATGTGCGGGTTCCGGGTGCCGCGCAAGGCGGGCTGGGACTGCCACGGCCTGCCGGTCGAGCTCGAGGTCGAAAAGCAGCTCGGCATCTCCTCCAAGCAGGAAATCGAGGAGTTCGGGATCGCCGAGTTCAACCAGCGCTGCCGCGAATCGGTCTTCGAGTACGTCGAGGAGTGGAACAAGCTGACCGAGCGGATCGCCTTCTGGATCGACCTCGACAACCCCTACGTCACCCTCGAGGACGACTACATCGAGTCGGTCTGGTGGTCTCTGCGCCGGCTCTGGGACGACGGTCGCCTCTACGAGGGCCACAAGGTCGTCCCTTACTGCCCGCGCTGCGGCACCGCCCTGTCCTCGCACGAGGTGGCGCTGGGATACGAGGACGTCAAGGACCCCTCCATATACGTGCGCTTCCCGCTGCTGGACGACGATGCGTCTCTGCTGGTCTGGACGACGACGCCCTGGACGCTGCCGGGCAACGAGGCCGTGGCGGTGGCACCCGAAGTCACGTACGTGCGGGCGCGAATCGGTGGCGAGACGGTGATCCTCGCCGAGCCGCTTGTCGAAAAAGTGCTGGGTGAGGGAGCGGAGATCCTCGATCGCTTCCCGGGCACCGACCTAATCGGCAAGCGGTACCAGGGGCCGGTCTTCAAATTGCAAGATCGAGAGCCGGGTGGCTTCCCGATCATCGGAGGGGATTTCGTCACCACCGAGGACGGGACGGGGCTCGTACATATTGCCCCTGCTTTCGGCGAAGA